>Ga0213870_1000040_pt1 | contig 67753 bp, 89 predicted proteins | sample WICALVC2017_Meta_FD_160119 | JGI IMG/M metagenome (GOLD analysis project Ga0213870, IMG submission 160119) | Freshwater microbial communities from subterranean cave lake in Wind Cave National Park, South Dakota, United States - WICALVC2017 | ecosystem: Environmental > Aquatic > Deep subsurface >...
GAAAGATTTGAAAGCTATGCATAATCTAAGCTAGTTTTATATATTTGAAGAATCAAATCCAAATGAAAATTAAAAAGGTGTATTGCATTTAACGATGAAACAAAACTGAGAATAAAGAAACTTTTGAAAGAGTTAGAATCCATTCGAGGGAGACATACTGAATTGGTTTCTGTATATGTTCCTGCTGGATATAACTTGGTCGATATTAGCAATCAACTGTATACGGAAAAATCTACTGCGTCAAACATAAAGTCCAAAGCTACACGCAAGAATGTGCTTGATGCTTTAGAAAAAATCATACAGCATTTGAGAATTTTCAAACAAACTCCAACAAATGGGTTGATAGTTTTCTGCGGTAATGTTTCTGAAGTAGAAGGGAAGGAAGACTTGAAAATATGGAGTTTTGAGCCACCAGAGAAGATGAACACGAAAATCTATTGGTGTGACCAAGTCTTCGTGCTTGATCCTTTGCGTGAGATGATATCTGAGAAGGAAGTCTACGGGCTGATAGTTCTTGATTCGTCTGAAGCTGACATAGGATTATTGTACGGGAAGAAGATCACTCCTGTTAAGCATATCGACTCACTTGTGGCTGGAAAGTCTATAAAAGGCGGGATGTGCGTGAGCGAGGATTCTCTAATGCAGCTAGAAGATGGTAAGATAATACATATAAAGGATCTTTCACCGAACAGCAAACTACTCTCTTATTCATTCAATAATTTCAAGCATCATTTTACAGACAACTTTAAAATGTTCAAAAAAAAATCAGATACGGCGTATAAACTTTTCTTCAAGGAACCGTCAAACGACATAACTCTTACCGGAGAGCATAAGGTATTCATAGTTACAAAAAAAGGGATAGAAGAAAAATATGTTGATGAAGTAAAAGAGGGGGATATGCTATTAACTGTATCGAATGTAGAAACAAAGAACAATGATGATAATTCAATGACTGAGGAATTAAGTCAGCTGATGGGATATTTCCTCGGGGACGGGACAATCGACAACAATCGCACTATATTTTATGATAAGGATATACAACTCCTTAAAGTCTACAAAGATATTGCCGATAAAGTAACCGACAAAGATACTATAATAAATAAGAAGGGCAACTCGTACGAGTTGCGTGTGTACAAAAAAGTTTTTGTCGACTTTCTCAAGTCTAGGTTTTCAAAACTGTCCAAGAAGAGGTCGAATAAGGATATAGATGACGAAATACTGGCTCTTCCTAATAAGAAATTGGGCTTGTTTGTAAGAGGTTTGTTCGATGCTGAAGGTTATGTGGACAAGAGTTATATCGGCATAAGAATGACCAATGAAAATGTAATTAGGAAACTGCATCTTATTCTGATAAGATTCAATATAGTTTCAAGTCTCAACGGCCCAGACAAGTTTAGAAGATACCAAATTAGAATTACTAACCCACTGTACATAAGAAATTTTGAGAAGGAGATAGGTTTTTCTTCTGTTAGAAAAATGATAAAACTGCAATCTATACTGAAAGAATACAAAAGGGGTATGTCATCGAGGGTTCCTATATCCGGCATTTTCATCAGAAAACTCATTGAAGACAATGGATTCAAGAAAGAAAACTTCAAGAAATACAGTATGTTCCTTTCTGGGAGAAGGAATATCGGATATCCACCTTTCAAGAATCTGCTGAAAGATTTCGAAGGCAAATTGAGTAGGAGTACCATGGACATGCTACAAAAGATTTGCAATTCAGGGTTGGTGGGAATAACTGTCAAAAATAAAACCAAGATATCATCCGACAAGTTTTTTTATGATCTTTATGTGCCAGGAACCAACTCATTTGTTGTGAATGGCTTGGTTGTTCACAATTCACAGAGGCGTTATGACCGTATAAGAGAGGAAGCTCTAAATGAATTTTTCAAAGAACTTGCTTCTATAGCATCAGATACATTCTTGAAACAGAAGGAACTGAAAGGGATAATAATCGGCGGACCAGGACCGATAAAAGACCAATTTGTTAAAGGCGAGTTTCTAAATTACCAATTAATTCCAAAAATTATCGGCGTGAAAGATATAGGATATACCGGCGAACATGGTTTCGAAGAATTAGTTCAAAGATCAGAGGACTTGTTAAAAGAAGCAACTGTAATGAAGGAAAGGCAGTTGTTACAGAAATTTTTAGCTGAACTGCAAAAGGGAGGAAATGTTGTTTATGGATACACCCAAACTATTGAAGCTCTGAACATGGGTGTAATAGAGACCTTGTTAGTTTCTGAAGGATTTGATTGGGTTAGAGTGAAGTTGAAGTGCGATAACACGCATGAGACAGAAAAGGATTTGCCGGGAAGCGAGATTGAAAGACAGATATGTGAAGTTTGCGGGCAGTCTCTGAAAGTGCAAGATAAAGATTATCTCGGTGAACTGTTAGCTGAAAAGGCGCAGAATTTCGGAACTAAAGTTGAAATTATTTCCACGGACACGCAGGAAGGGGCGCAATTCAAGCAATTGGGCGGCATCGGAGGATTCTTAAGATACAGACTCCGGTGAAAGTTATTTAAAGCTTTCTTTATTCTGTTCTGAGATTAATAGTTTTTTGTTTAAGAATTGTTATGAGTTTTCTTGTCAAGTGGATCAATCGTTCTATTAAAAGAACTAACAAACGAGAACTTGTCGTCCTTGTGATTGCTCTGGTTTTAACTGGATATGCGATTTATTCTTTCTTTGATTCTAAGATTGCTGTTTTGAACATACAAGGTGCGGTATTTTCGGAAGAATTAGTTCCTATATTAAATGCGTTAGAAGATTTGGAAAAAAGAAGTGATGTGAAAGCTGTTGTACTGAGGATAAATAGTCCGGGAGGAGGGGCGACTGAAATACATGAGATCTATTTGAAAATTTTAAAATTAAGATCGACTAAACCAATTGTTACATCTGTTGACAGCACAGCGGCATCCGGTGCTTATTATCTTTCTGTCGCTACGGATTATATCTTTGCCAAGCAATCATCTGATGTTGGAGCTATAGGTGTAGTTGCTGAAATTCCAGAAGAAATGGGAAAACCAAACATAATAACCTCTGGTCCATTCAAGCGAGCTGTTGATGAGGAAGAGATATTCAGATCAGTAGAGCTGTTGAAACAGGATTTTGTTAAGATAGTTGAATTTCACAGAAGTGATAAGCTGAAAATAGCTACTGACGAGCTACTGACTGCAAGACTTTTTGTGGGTTATGATGCGATTGAGAAAGGTTTGATTGATGAAATTGGTGGGTTGGATGATGCTGTTGACAAAGCTAAGGAAATGGCTGGGTTGTTCTATTTCAAGACTGTGAATGTCTATCCTACAGCTACAGGTTTCCCGTTGTATGTGTCTTATGAAAAATTCAGCAGCAATACAACTACAGTACCGGCTTTTTCTTTGATATATATAAAAGGTGGTGAAGAATGAGATTTGCTCGATTGATGATAGCTTTGATTGTTATTTTAATCGGTTTGATAGTTTTTTCTTTGCTTCCGAGATTCGAAGAATTCACGCGACCTGACATACAAGTATCGATATCAGAAGTTGAAACAACGAAAGAAGTTATAGTCGACAAAAACATCAGAAATGTTGCATTTGATTTGGGACATAATCCGAAGTATTCTCCGTTTGTTGAATATTCCAGACTTGCATCATTGTTTAGAGATTCAGAATCGTGGATAAGCACTGTGAACAGCAGTATAGAAAATCTTGCAGGTGTAGATGTTTTAATTGTCATCTCGCCTAACACAACTTATACTCAAGAAGAAATGGGCATACTCGACAGAGCTGTTAAAAATGGCATGACTTTAATTTTATTGGGCGAAAAGGAATCTGCAAATGTTCTGAATGAGATCTCGGTTAATACTGGGATTTTGTTCAATAATGAGAGAGTTTACGATTTGGTTAATTACTGGTTGTTTTATAGAAACCCTGCATTGGGAGAATTCGTCGAGCATAATTTAACCGTAGATTTAGAAAAAATTGTGACACATGATGCATGTGACTTGACTGTTGTTAAACCTGCGAGTAGTGTTGTTTACACCAAAGAAACTGCTAGTTCTTCTTTGCGAGTTGAAAAGGGAAAATTACCTGTTGTGGCAGTTTCAGAAATTGAAAATGGTAAAGTCTTAGCTGTATGCGACACGGAGATATTTACAAATAAAAATATCGAACTGTTTGATAATTTGGTGTTTGCGAGGAATATTGTGAACTGGGGTTAATAGGAACCTTTCTTCTAAAAATTTAATGTGGTTGTCCGAGCCCGGACATAAAAAGATTTCTGTTTTAGAGTGTATGACAAAAACTATCAGTTATTTATTTCACAACTTCAATCTTCAGCACACCATCTTTGAACTCATTATTAACCGAGGCATTTGAAGGGATAGGAATCAACTTGAAGTAAGCCTTGTCGCCAGCAAAAGCTCTTATCTCGATGCTTTGTTGAAGCTGCTTTATCTCAATATCCTCCAGGCCTTTAACATCGGGAAGATTGAGCGATATTATCTGCTTGTTCTGCGCCTTTTGTATTTTTGTTTTCGGTTCTTCTGTTGTTTTCGGGATTCTGACAGTCTTCTCTTCATGACGCCTATGTTCATGATGGTGGTGCATACGCCTCTGGTCGCCATATGTCTGTACATTAATCTTCGGTGGTGATACATTATCAGAGGTTATGGTTATGCTGACTCCTTTGGCTTTTAGAGGTGGTTTGAGCATGAATCTAGGCACCTTCATTTCCAGCATCTTGTCTATCTGGTTGAATTCTTTGTCTACTTGTTGGAAAATATCTTGACCTTTCACTTCTTTCAAAGGAGCCGCGCAGTTGGGGCAAAAAATCCATTCGCCTTTAAGCTTACTGTCGCAGTTTTTGCATCTCTTTTCCCAGAACATGATATCTATTAAAATATGGATGTTTAAAAAGATTAACTTAACTGTTGCAATACCTTTCCTTTTATCTCAGATTCTCCACCGGTAGGAACGGCTAGTTCCGCATCACATTTCATGCATTTGACAAGAGTGGACGCTTTACTGAATACGACCTGCTCGTTCTTGCATTTTCTGCACGCCACCCTTAGGAATTTGCTTTTTGGCATTTCTATCGATTCTTTCATTAAATCACTTTTTCACAATTTCAAACTTTTTAGCTCTCCACCCTTGGCCGCGTGTATGTTTCTTACCGCATTCTGCACACTTGTATCTCAGGTCGATTTTCTTTGTTGCTTTTTCATAATCGGGTTTTGGTCTAGGAAAGCTACCATAACCCTTCAATTTTCGTGCATATCTTCTCTGACCCTGTGCCATTGCTCTTCTGGGTTTTTTCTTCGATATCTCTACCGTGTGCTCGGTATGTTTCTTGCAAAATGGGCAAAACACGCGCATTTTCTGTGGGAATTTCATTCTAATCAATTGGAACATCTACTTTAATAATATTAAATTTTTGGATAGAACAGAATTATTCCTACCGCTATGGAAATTAACGCAGTTGTCAATACCGCAGCAGCTGAGATGTCTTTAACAAGCTTTATAGTAGGATCTTTTCTGTGATTAACTCTATCGGCTAGAAATTCTATTGACGTGTTGAACATCTCAGCGCTTAGAACCATCGTTATCACCAATATTAAAACAAGCCATTCTGTTGTGTTAAATCTTAAAAAGAGCGCTGCTAGGATTACGATTAATGCTATTGTTAGCATCACTTGGAAAGTTCTTTGAGTGGTTATTACTTTTACTATGCCTTCAAATGCCGCTTTGAAATGAATGTCGAACATGTGAAATACCTATAATGATTTTTATTTATAAAGGCATTGGAAGCAATCCTCTCATTAGAGAGACCAATGCCGTATGATTTCTGCTGGTATTGATGTCGTAAAAGGGATCGACATCTTTACGCGATTTTACTACATTGACAGTGACCACGTCGTCTAACTCCCGTCTTCCTTTTTTATCAATTAGATATGTAGCCGATTCTCTATCTTCGGCCGAGTCCCCTCTTAGAATAACTCTTGTTTTACCAGGATTTTCTCTCAAAATTGTTTTTGTTGTTTCTCTTTTGTCAAACGACCTTTCTTTTATTTCAGACCCCAATACCTTTCCGAATCCTTCTAGAAATTCCCTTATCCCTCTTGACATAGAAACCTTTTTTGAGTTTGGCAATATTTGATAAAAGTCTGGAACTCCATCATAAAGTCTTTTTCTTGCATATTCCATTGTATACTCTTGTTTTATTCTTTCTAACTCTTTAGGAGGTATTAGACGCAAAAATTTATACCATGCTTCTGATTCGACACCTTTTCCATGTAACAATAAATCAAATCCTGTTAAAAATACCCATGGCAAGTATCTTGAACTCCAATAACTTGGGGTCAATAAAGATTTGTAAGCTATTCTTTTTGCAGGAGAGGGTGCATCGGTTTCATCAAAATCAGAAATCATGAGATCTGCATCATACATTCTTCTAATTAAATCCTCGGGATTACCATAAGGATTAGTAACTACCCATGAACCATTTACGGAAAAATACCCCATTTGAAGTCACTCTGCTTGTTCAATAATTCCTCTTTCCAATAGGATTCGCATATTTTCTTCAGGCAATGTTGTTGTATCGCCTTTCTTGAATGGTCCGTATGTTTTTTCATCTATCCCAAGAAAGGCAGGTGTATCTTCCTTAAAAACTACCATCGGTGCTACTACTTCATTTCTAGTCAACAAACTTTTCAACAGGTCGCCTCTTCTATTTTTAACAAGTGCGACAATTGAATTGTAAAAGGGCTTTTCTTCTTCACCGAGATTTTCTGGCGGCAAACCGCTTCTGGCAGCTATTATTGCGGCATTCAATATCTTCCTCTCCCTCCTGTTGAATATCTCTTCCACTAGTCTTTCTATGTTCTTCATCTCCAAAGCGCCTTTCCTGTCGTCAGTTGCAACTAGTTTTTTCTTTTGTTCCAAGTAATTTGACACTGCATTGAAGAAATTTGTAGGAAGGCGTGTTAATGTACTTGCCTTCTGTTCATCAAGCTGTATCTTTCTTATCAGCTCGAAAGTGATGGTTTCTTCTGGCATTACATCAATTATAGATTAAATGAAAGGATTAATATCTTATAGTTCTATTTTTAATGTTTATGGCTTTAGACGGGAGACACTATAAGAAAGGTAATGAAAGAGGATGTAAAGTAGTAATGGGAATAACGCCCGATGACCCCCGTTACTTGAAGTTGAGAGAAGATGGATTTATTGTAGTCGCTGTTGATGGCCTGGTGTTTGGTTATTTAAGCAGGAGAGAGAGTGTAGCTATCGGGGCTTATGGACTAAGGGTTAGATCGCCTAGTGCGCGTGAAATAAGAGTTTATCGACCGGTGCAACTATTTGAAGCGAAAACAAATAGGTCTTGACTATTTCACCATCTGTTTTCTCCCCTTCAACCTTCTAAGAGGAACATTTACAGGATTCTTGATGGTCGTATGATCTATTTCTTTGCAACATAGTTCATAAAGACCGAGCTGTTTATAAAATACTTCGTTGGTACAATTAGGTGGTAGGAGATTCCTGTCTTGTCTGAAATGCCATCTCAGCTGTGAACGCAGGTAATTAGATCTTAACGGAGGAATATTTTTTTCATTCCATTCAAATATTCTATCTTGTATTTTTTCATCTGCCCATCCCATGTTCCTCAAGAATGTTATAAGAATAAATAATCCTCTTTTTTTACCATCGCTCACGCCTTCAAGCAGATGCTTGATACAGGTGGGGAAGAAGATTTCTGGGACTTCCTTCATTTTGACAAATTTTCTCATCTGTGGCAGTTCTTCTTTCACTTCGATTTTGTATTTGCTGGCCCAGTCTAAAGCTTCGACTACAAGACCTTCTCCATCATTCTTCTCCTTTGGAATCAGAAACTTTCCTTCTATTTTGACTTTTTCTATTGAAGCATCTTCTTTCTCGAACTTGTCAAGTTTTTCTGGTTTTATCGGCAAACTGACTAACAGAGTTGATTCATGTAGTGAATAAGGTAATCTGAACAAATGACGCAATCCGAAGATGTCCATTGAGATTATTTTGAAGGGGTCCAACTCATTCTCAGTCACAATGTCGTTCAAAGATTTTCCGATTCTTTTCGCTAAATTTTCTGCGTCATCCAATGCAAGCAACTTTTCTTTCAACGACTCCTCAGAGTACCATTTGATGTATCCGATTATCGTCTGGAATAAAGAGGGGTATAAGACAGTTGTCGGTTGTAAATTTATTCTGTCTGGTAATGACTCGAAAGGCACACCTATGTGAAATCCCTTACCGCCTGTGCTTTTAACAGACACATTTTTTACGCCATGTTTATGTAATGTGTCAATAACTTCTTTTGTCACAAGCTTGCCGATTTCAAAATCTTTGACATCAGGGTCGATTAACAAGCTCCAGCCAGTTCTTAGTTTATCCATCTGGGTTTTCGTCATGCCTACATCAAGTTCCATAGGGTTGGACCACTGCTCGACAGAACCATGGAATGACACAGTACCTTCTGCTACTGCTTGCACAACATCTGCTGGATATTGAATTACATCAGGCCGCTTGCCGAAAGAGCCGTCTTGAAAAACAGATGCTACTTCACGATTTTTACCGACTTCTACCAGAGCTTTTTGAACAGACTCGCGGGAATACCATGACCAGATACGACGAAAATCTACAACCATGTAATGCCTTGAGAAGATAAACTTCTCGAAAATATATTGAAGGGAAGGATTTAAATGGCTTAAGAACTCGTCATGTAGATATTATCAATTTTCTTCTGGTTTTATCAGATAGACTTTTTGTAACACGTGTTACACATCTCGCAGGTGCGACATTCAAACCTGAAATCAAAATAAATTGTAGAACGTTCTACATTGAACAATTGTCTGTTATACGTATAACAATTCTCTTGAGGACAAGTTGAGATACGTATCTCATAAGATGCCTTAGCATGTAAGACGTCTTACATCTTTGTATCGATAAAAAACTTTTCAATCAACAAATTTCCACTTTACACCTTCTTTTGTATCTTCCAAAATTATTTCAAATTTTTCTTTTAATTCGTTTCTTATTTCATCGGCTCTTGCAAAATCTCCAAGCTTTCTTGCAACCTCTCTTTTCTTAATTAGCTCTAAAGATTCTTTTGATAACTCTTTCTTCTTAGTTGGAGTAATTATTTGGAACAAGTTACCGAGTTCTTTTATGGTTTCTTCTGCTAATTTCAGGTCGTTCTTGGAAAATTGTTTTTTATCAATCTGCCTGTTAACTAGGGTTATTATTTCAAAATATTTTGTTAATGCGAGTGGGGTGTTAATGTCATCATTCATAGCATCTAGAAACTCTTTTTTAAGCTTGTTTACTTTATTCACAACAAAGTTCTTAGTGCCAGCTTTCTTGTAACTTTCATTGATTCTTTCCAGAGTTGTACTGGTCCTTTCTACCTTTTTCTTCGCAACTTCCAAATCTCGCTTGTTATAATCTAATGGCTTCCTGTAGTGCGTAGATGCAATCCAGAATCTGAGGGTTTCTGGACTAAACTCTTCTAATGCGTCTGATATCTTAACTACATTACCGATAGACTTGGCCATTTTCTGCTTATTGATAGTCAACAATCCTGTATGCACCCAGTATTTCACATAAGGTTTTACACCTGTAGAACTTTCCGCCTGTGCTATCTCAGCCTCATGATGGGGAAATGCCAACTCAATAGCTCCACCATGAATGTCATACTGCGGTCCGAAATGTTTCACGGCTATCGCAGTATCTTCAATATGCCAGCCAGGATATCCTAAACTGAATGGAGCTTTCCACTTCAGTGTGTGTGAAGCTGGTGCTTTTATCCAAAGGGCAAAATCTTTTGCATCCTTTTTTTCTGGATTAACCTCAACTCTAATACCTGCAGATAATTCTTTAGGAATTTTTTTCGATAATTTTCCATAGTCTTTGAATTTACCTATATCAAAATACACACTTCCATTCGAAACATATGCATAACCATTTTTGATGATAGCTTGTATCTGGTCAATAATCTCTTTTATGTGTTCTGTAGCCCGAGGCATTAGGTCTGGCTTCTGCATTCTCAATCTATCCATCATTTCTAACCAGTGATCCAGGTAGTATTGAGCTATCTCCATCGGATCTTTTCTTTCTTCCTTTGCCTTTTTCAGAATTTTGTCTTCACCTGTGTCGAACAAATGGCCGACATCTGTAACATTCTGCAGGTAGACAACATTGTAATCGAGGTATCTTAGAAATCTGACTAGGGTGTCGTAAAATGCATAAGTTCGTGCATGGCCCAAATGACTGTAATTATACGCTGTTATACCGCAAACGAATAGCTTTACTTCTTCATTTTTAAGAGGTTTGAATATTTCTTTCTTCTTTGTCATCGTGTTGAAAAGTTTTAAGGTCATAATACTAGTTATGATTTTATGAAACGAAATAATAAAAGCAAGGGAAAAATTAAGTTATACGGTTTTATTAAAAAGAAGGATTCAACTATACTGATTCTAGAAAAGAGTGAAAAGTTCAAAAGATTCTTAGAAGATTTTTTGGGTGAGAGCTACTGTGACATATGTCTTGGTTTAGACAAGCCTATAAAAAATAAGACTGACTTTATAACCAATGATTTAGGACATAACTATAGGGGTATGGATGGTTATATGATTTATGGTAAAAATAAGATTTTCTTATTTCTAAACCATTCAAAAAGCATGTCCAAACAACTTCAGAATTTAGAAAAGTTTGTTGAGTGGATAAAAATACCGAAGTCGAATCGAAAATGAGCTCGGGATGGGATTTCCGGTTTTGTACTATCGAACCCATCTGCGTCGCTAGCTACTTATTCTGCAGGCGACTGCATTTTAGTGGAGTAAATCTACCACTCTGCCACCCGAGCATATTTATCTAATAATCTAAGTTACTTAAATTAATAGTGATAAGTTGGTTTCTGGAATATTGCTTACAGTCGTTTCACTAGTAGCAATTAGTGTCATTGTATCTTACATAATTCTTTTACCTGAAGAGGAACGTCCAAGGATTGAAAGACCCTCTTTTATTGACTTTTCCCTGAAGCAGGAAGGAGCAAACATTTTGATTCAAAACACAGGTATCAATAACATTTCAGCTGGAAGTCTGAGAATTTACTTTAGTACCACCTTAACACAGGTAACAAATAAAAATAATATACCGCCCGCTTCTGCTTACACCATAAAGATATCAGAATTACCGTCATTTGAAGGAAAGGTAAATGTCACCGTGGCTTTGGGCAATATCAACCATTCTTTGCAAGTCACATCAATAAAAGAAGTCACCGCACCTGTATCAGAAATATTTCCGCCCAGGCCGCAAGAAACTCCTCAGCAAGTGCCATCCGTGAAATTTTACACACTATCAACAGGCATTTTAGGAGGCGGCAAGGTGACTATTAATCCAAATGCAACCGAGTTTGAAGAAGGTACCGAAGTTGAAATCAATGCGACTCCTGATGTAAACCATACTTTCGGGTACTGGTTTTTAGATAGTGTTACAGCCTATGGTAATTCACAAACAGTTAAAATGGATGGGAATCGTTCCTTGACAGCAGTATTTTTAATCAGATCGGATGTTGATTGCACAAGAAGTAATCCTGGTATAACAATTGCCAACAAGACACCACAAAGCAACATCAGCATGGTTTATTTGGTTAATGCTACTAACAGAGATTATAAATGCGGATCAGAGTCTTTTGAACTGACATTTTCCTGTCAGTCTGAATTTTCCTGTAATTTGCAAGATAGATTAATTTCAATAGACTCTGGTAATTCATCTGCAACTGTGGATTTCTTTATGTCGCCTAAAAATGTAACTGCAACGAGCAAGGGTAATTACACTTTCCAGATAACTGCAAAGAATAGGGCTGACACAAGATATAGTTCTGCAAATTCGAGCTTATACGAGGTAAAATAGTTATTTCTATTTTAACTTAGAGACTTCAATAATTTTGTTGCATTTTGAACAGGAAAACTCAGGTCGATTTAATTTTTTGCCTGTCTTCCCGCTTTTTGTAGTACCTTTCTCCATTTGGATAGTTTTGATCTCGCAAAACTGACAATTTGGACAGATGTATTCGACTTCTGCATCTTGGTTTGGCAGTTTTCCTACAACTAAATTCGCTCGATTCGTGAAGAATTCAAAGTTACTTGGTTTCAACCCAGAACTAATCCACTTTTTAATGAGATTGCTTTCCATTTAATCATCGTTCTAAATAATAGAATACCATTTGAATTCTTTTAAATTTTTATTTCTACCAAAATATTCTATTCTTTTCTCTATCAAGTTGAATTTTTCTAATTTATTAAGATGATCTATAATTGTAGACCTATCTTTATCCAAGATATCACTAATTTGATAGGAGTCTGTAAAGCCACCTTTAACTAATTGTAAAATGGAATATAATGCTCTAGATTTAACTTTCAAATCTAATTTCAATCTTTTATTTGGATGTATAAACCCTATTTGTTCATGAAATTTTAGAACATTGAAAAATGTATCTACTTTCTTAAATTGCCCTAAAGTTAAGTCAAACTCATTATAATCTTTACTATTATGTTGACGTATTCTTGATTTTATCACAAATTTTTCTTTTAATAGATGTTTTAAATCATTTAGGAGATTGATGTTTGGAGTGCATATACAAGGATTACCAGATACAGTTCCGTCTGTATCAAAGATTCCTCTTATAAAAGAGGCCACATACTCTTTAGGTAATTTGTAGATAATTGGTGGCACACGTGCATCTACAGATTTACCTTTCTTACCAAAGAAAGCTTCAAGAACTAGCAACACAGGTTTAGGTATAATATAATTATACTGGGTATTAGTTTCTTTCTTGGTTTCGACTCCAAAATGAGTCTTTACTATGTTATTGACTTCATTAGTCAATGTCGAATTTATATTGTAGAATCTACAGACATGTAGGGTACTACCATCTCCTAATAGGAACCCATTTAACCAGCATAAGTTAGGTGTCAGATCTATACAAAAATCTACTTTTATACATTTGGAATTTCCTGCTCTTAATTCTACTTTTTCTAAAATCTTTTCAACTAAAATTTTCCTTTCTTTAGGTAAGATTTCGTAAATGGATCTTAATCGATTTAAACGAATTGCTTTTCGTGATATTATAAATCTAATATCATTTTTTTTGAATACATCGAGTAATTTTTTCTTTTGACTAAAAGTTAAACATATCGAAACTGACGGATGTTTCAAATCTAAAATTGTTATTCTCATTTTATCAACTCTTGATTTCTATACATTTTATTAGTGAAACTACTATTTAAACTTTATGTAGGCTCATTTCCCGTATGAATTTTTAGATGGTAATTTAGAACTTATTTCATTCCACAAATCTATTTAAATAACTACTCAAACAATTGGCTTTCTTTTTGGTCTTAATGCTGAAGAACGACACTTCCTACATTTCACCTTTCCCAGTCTTACTTTCGCTGAATCTGCTCTTATCTTGCTCGAGCATACCCTACAGACATAAACTCTAGTATATAATCTTGCCATCGCTTCCGGGAAAAGTTTCTTTACCATAAGTCTATAATTTGGTGTTAGCTTTAAATATTGTTTTGCATCATTAAGATAGTTAGGATGTTCAAACCTGAAATTAGAATTCTTGGATTTGATGATTCGCCTTTTAAAAGGACTGATAAGAAAGTTAATGTGATTGGTGTAATCTATCGTGGAGGAAGTTTTCTCGATGTTGTGTTGAAGACAGAAGTTGGTGTTGATGGGTTGGATGCAACTGAAAAATTAATTAAATTACTCAATAAATCTCGTCACAAACCACAGTTGAAAGTTCTGATGTTTGACGGAATTGCATTCGGCGGATTTAATATTATCGATGTTAAAAAATTGTACAAAAAAACCAATTTGCCTGTTATTGTAATCAACAGAAAGCATCCTGATTTGGATTCCGTTAACAAAGCTCTGGAAAATAACTTTAAAGATTCTAAAAAACGATGGCAGATGATTTTAAATGCTGGGAAAATAAAAGTTTGTAATCTGAAGAACGGTAAAAAGGTGTATTATCAAGCTGTGGGAATGGAAGATGAAGAAGCTGAGGAAATAATTCAATTGAGTTCGACGCATAGCGATATACCAGAACCATTGCGTGTGGCGCATCTGATTGCAGGTGCAATTGTAAAAGGAGAAAGTAGTGGAAGGGCATGAAAATATTACCGAAAATCTTAACTGATACTTGGTGGGGGAACATATTGCTCGGATTCTTAGCGGCTGTGATTTTTTATTATGTGATTCTTTCCACTGTTCTGTCGAGTAATACGCCTGTAGTTGCTGTTGTAAGTAGCTCAATGGAGCATGACGAATCTGTTGAAAATGATTATTATGATTGGTTGGAAAAAAACTTGGGGTATGATAGAGTTTTTATAGGCTCATGGCCGACAGCTGATGGATTCGATGTTGGCGATATGCCTGTTGTCAGAGGCCAGGAAAAATATCAAATTGGAGATGTGATTGTTTATTCTGTTGAAGGAATTAACGCGCCGATAATACACAGGATAATAAAAATCAACGATGACGGCACTTACCAAACTAAAGGCGATAATAATTCTGGTCAGTTGAATTACGAGTTTAGCGTCAAGCCCGAGCAGATAAAGGGAAAGGTAATCTTTATAATACCCAAAATCGGTTATTTTAAGGTTGTAATCAACCGCTTGTTTGGTGTGTGAATGAGATTTTGCGAAAAATGCAGGAACTTGCTTGTAGTTGAAAAGAAACGGAAGAATGTTTATCTTGTCTGCAGGAAATGCAAGCGTGTCTACAAAACTAAAGGTGAAAAGCTTCGAATAGGTTCTTCTGTTACCGAAGGGAAGAAAAGAGTTATTGTGATGACCGAGAAGGATCAGTTCTCTGAGTTGCCTAAGACCAGAATAATCTGCCAAAAATGTGAGAATATGGAAGCTTACTGGTGGATGCAACAGACCAGGAGTGCAGATGAGCCGCCGACGATGTTCTACAGATGCTGTAAATGCGGCTACAGTTGGCGAAGCTATGGTTGAGTATTTAAGTTTTTAGTTAGAACTAAGATTGATGCCTGCATACCACTATACCCAGAAACAAATTTCTGAAGTAAGCCCAACAGATTCCAGAGTCTCTATAATGGGAAGTGTTGTCAATGTCGGTGATAATTCATTTATTCTGGATGACGGCACAGGAAAAATAGAGGTGGGTTCTGAAATACCAGTCGAGAGAAACAAACTGTTTCGTGTATTTTGTTCTGTTGTTGACGAGAAACTAAAGGCTGATGTTGTGCAAGACATGGAAGGACTTGATGTGGAGCTATTTAAAAAGGTTGAGGAACTATATAATTCATCAGGTGTATGATGTTCACAGCGAAGTTATCTGACCCGAGATTGTTTGTAAATGCTGTTTCTACTATAGGCGAGCTTATAGACGAGGGGATATTCAACTTGAACAAAGACGGCATATCCTTTATTGCTGCTGACAGGTCTATGGTTTCTGTTGTTGATTTTAAGATGGTTTCTACAGCATTTGATGAATATAAGATCGACAGCGAGCAGAAGATAGGATTGAACATCACGAACTTATTGTCCGTGTTGAAGAGAGTTGGCGCAGATGACAAGTTAACGTTGAATTTACAGGATTCTAAACTCGAAATAAAATTAGAAGGGAAATCTAAAAGAAGATTTGTTGTTCCTTTGCTGGATATAAGCCAGGAAGAAATACCGCCGATAAGCCAGTTGGAATTCCCTGCAAGGGCTGAAGTCAAACCGCATATACTGGAATCTGGCATAGAGGATGCTGATATAATTTCTGATGCTGTTTTGTTTGAAACTATGAATGATAAATTCATTATGCGGGCTGAGGGTGATGTTAGCAAAGCTGAACTGGAGCTTGAACGCGGTAATGAAAGTTTGTTGAGCCTTGAAACTACTAGTGAAGTAAAGTCACGATACCCGATAGATTATCTGAAGAAAATGATGAAGGCTGCGAAGATTGCTGACAGTGCGATTATTAGATTGGGGCAGGATTATCCGATGAAACTGGAGTTTAAAGCGGGAGATAAGGCTAGTATTTCATTTATTCTTGCACCCAGAGTTAGCGAGAGCGATTGAACTTACTGCATAAGAAATAAATCTATCCTTAACTAAAAATAATATATGCCAATCAAAACTGGTTTGAGCAGACTTGACTCTTTGCTGAAAAAAGGCATACCAGAAAAATCTTCGATTCTAGTTTTAGGCCCGCCCAAGTCCGGCAAGACTCTGCTGGGATTGCACTTCTTGTCCGAGGGTCTGCAAAACAATGAATACGGAGTTTATGTAGTTACGAATGCTTTTCCCGAAAATGTTATGAAGAGGTTTGAAAACATCGGGGATTTGGACGAGTCCCTTCAGAGTGGCATGCTGAAGATTGTAGACTGCTACACGATGTATACCGGCGTGCAAAAGGGTAACACACTTTTTATTATCCGCGTGAGTGGTCCGACAGCATTGACTGAGATAGGCATAGCCTTCACAGAAATAATGAAAAAAATACCAAAGAACGGCAGGGTAAGGGTTATATTTGACTCTGTTTCCACGTTGTTGCTCTTCAACGCGCCAAAGACGGTAGAAAATTTTGTACAAAGCATGAACGGCAAGATAAAGGGGTTTGGCGGGACTAGCATGTTTATTTTGGAAGAAGGCATGCACGATCAGAAAGATGTTACGACTATCAATTCCTTGCTTGATGCTTTGATCCACCTCAAAAGAGAGGCTGAAGAGGGTGAGATAGAAATTAATGGCTTTGACGTTTTCCAAACAGTAAAGTATTCAATAGTGAACGGCAAAATAATATGTAGATGATTATATGGCAATACCGATAGTTAGTGGACTTTTAACGTTGCCTACCGCACTTGACTGGGTTTCGGTGATATCGATAGTTGGAGTTGCTTCCATATTCATGTACATCACACTGGTGTACTTCAAAGGCATGGGAAAGCCGCCGTTCTGGCTGTATTTTGTTTTTGGGTTCGTTTTCGTTGCATTCCATGGCATTCTTTTGAATATTGAGCAGATTAAATCGCAGACATATCTGTCTGTCGTGAGGTTGGTGGGAAGTTTATTGATGCTGTATGGTGCTGTGCAGTTGTTGAGGTCATATACCTCGAAGATAAAGTTTGATAAAGAATTGAGGAAATAATTGAAACTTATAATTCAAATTATCTAATCTATATTGTGGTTAATAAAAAGAAAGGTACTCTTTTTGGAAAGCTAGTGAAAAGAGTTGAAAAGGATACCGAATTTCTAGCTGATCTCTTTAGGAACCGTGAGGATAGGTTCAAGGAAGAATACAAGGATTACGTAAAAAGGAAGAAGGTAGAACGGAGAGTTTCAGAAAAACACAAAGTAAAGCATTATCCTACAGTTGGTGAAATTAAAAAGAGACCAAAACCTGTTGAGAAAATAGGGGGAAAGGAAGAGAAACCTGTTGAAGCATGGTTAAAAACTGGTGTACCAGGTTTTGATGACTTACTTGAAAAAGGTATACCTAAAGGCTCGGCAATTTTAGTAGCTGGAGGAGCAGGTTCGGGGAAGACCATTTTCTGTTTGCAAACTTTAAATTACGCTACTCGTAACGGAGAGAAATGCTTGTATATTTCATTCGAAGAATCTGAGAGAAATCTGAAAAGGCACATGCAAGATTTTAGTTGGAATCCTGATAGTTTGGATAAGAGAGGTTTATTGAAAATTATACGAGCAGACGCATTCAATTTAGCAAGATCAATCGAGGCATTATTAGCTAAAGCTAAGGGAGAATTAGAGATTGAGTTGAACGAAGTTTTAGGTTTCATTCCAAAAAATTTCAAACCTGATAGAATTGTTCTGGATTCTTTGTCAGCATTAGCAGCAGCATTCACAAAAGGAGAGGAAACTTATAGAATTTACATTGAGCAATTATTTAGATATTTTGAAAAAATAGGTGTCACTTCTTTCTTAATATCCGAAACTGAACAGTTGCCAACAAGATTCAGCGAAACTGGTGTTGAGGAATTCCTTGCAGATGGTGTAATAGTCCTCTACAATATAAGGAGAGGACATATAAGGGAGAACGCAATAGAAATTCTGAAGTTAAGAGGGGCCAAGCATCAGAAAAGGATTGTTGCGATGCAGATTACCGATAAAGGGATAGTTGTATATCCTGAACAGGAAATCTTTGGAGAATTAGAGGAGAAGTAAATTTACTTCTTTAGTCTGGTTTTTACTAACTTAGATTTTATTTCCTCTTGTCTTTTTTCATATTCTTCCAAAAGGTTTTCGTAAGTTTCCCTGTTTATTGAACCTTCCTTGTAATATTTCGTTTGGGCATCTTTTTTCATCTTTTTAATTCTAATTAATTCTTCTGTGTACCTTTTGACTTGGGACTTCTGATAGTATTTGCTGGAAAATCTGTATCCCAAATACGCGAATGGTAAAAGACCTGAAACAACGAAATACCAGTAGGTTAGAAGGAAGTAAAAGATTGTTATCGGGGCAATTTGGAAAAGTTGTTTCATTGAAGCAGAATTATCGTAAGTATCTTTTGTTTCTAATTGCATAAGCCACGGACCTTCTTCACCTTTCTTAAGTTTGTATATAGCTTGGTATATTCCGGGCTCTATTTCTGATAGCGATAGAGGTTCGTTTAATGGACTTGCTGCTTCCACGATAAGATTTCTAGCTAAAGTCCCGTCTGGGTATAAAATCCTTGTTGATATCTTTACTGTTTGCCCAGCTGTAAATTTTTGTGCTTGGGGTGAAAGTAACTCAACTTTCAGATTTGCTGGCTTTACAGTTAACGAAATTTTGTTCGAGCCACCTTTAAGAGTTTTATTTTCAATTTTATAACCAAAAACTTCTATTGTGTAGTTTCCGTATGGATCATCAAATCCTAAAAAATATTCGCCGGTATAAATCCCTGGTAAAATTTCTTTCAACTCTAGAATTTTGCCAGAAGGTACTCTAAATGATAAATTAGCGTTTGAAATTGGTTTGTCGCCTTCTGATACCTCAACAGAAATTGGTATCTCATCGCCACGAGAATAACTAAGACCAACTAGAGGATTGGTAAACTTGATGTAATAGAATGCAGCCTCTGGAGGAGTTTTAACAGGAATTAAAGCTGTCAAGAATCCAGAATTTCCAAGTTTATCTTTCGCGTCAATTCTTAGACTCCAATTTCCTTCAGAATCTAAAAATCCTATGTAATAGTTTTGCGAAAAATTCCCATTTTCATCTGCTTTTGCAGTTAAATTTTTCCAAAAGTCCAAATAATTTAACGAAATATTTAATGTTGCATTTGGTAAACTTTTGTTATTTACATCTATAACTTTCCCGGAAAATAAAATCTCAGAGCCTTTCGAATATTCTTTTTTGAGTTCCAATAAAATTTTCAATGTTGGATCGACGACGATTTTAACATACGTTTCACCTTGTTTTCCTAGCTCATCGGTTTTAACGGTGAGATTGTATGTACTTTTATTAAGAACTGGAACGGTGAGGTTGTTTGCATAAATACCATCATTCAATTTTTCGTCTCCATGCTCACCATCATCGAATAATTCAACTATCTGGTTAAGCTCTGCTATTAAACGCGATGAGGTGCTTGCTTTTACTTTTACAAATATAGTATCACCTATTTTAAACGTTCGATTTTCTTTTGGGTTTTCGATTGTTATTGTAACTTGCGTTACAGGGATTGATGGTGGTGGACTTGGGGCAGGGGTAGGAGTAGGTGTAGGTGCAGCGCAATCTTGTGAACAAGTGCTACTAGTTTCACTCCCTTCACAGACATTGTCCCCACAAACTGGGTTTACCGTTATTGATGTTGAATCGGAAGTTGTACTTGCGGCATTTGCAGCACTTGCAGTTACAGTAATACTATAAGTTCCAACTGAATTAACTGAAACTGTCCAAGACTTTGTACAAGTTTCTCCTGGGTTCAAAGCACCACATCCTTGAGGATTACCTGTAGATGTGGATAAACCTGAAGGTAAGTTAGCTGTTAACTGCACACCATTACATTTAGCCCCAGAGCAACTCACCGAAGCTGTTAAAGTAAATGTAGAACCTTTGTTAAATGAAGAACCAGACGAGGGGGAAGTTATAGTAGGTGTTGATAAAGTTTGTGCATATACATTTGATATAAATAATGTTATTATTAAACCGGAAATAGCTAAAATGAGTAAAGTTTTCATAATTGATTTTTGTTTTCTTGAATTAAGTCTTTTGACAAATCTTTTTAAACAACCCAGATAAACCAAGTCACATTTATCCTGTCATTAACTTGTAAGGCAGCAGTTGTGAATGTATTTTGATCTGGATAATGCTCTGAAATAATTGAACCATGTTAGTTACCTTCTTTGGTGACCTACATATTTAAAGGCAAATCAACATATAATCAGTATGCCTGTGATAAAATACAAGAAAACATTAGAACACATATTCAGAAAACCAGTCTTCACAACAGAGGATCTGCATAATGAAAGAATTCCTAAAAATTATTCCAAAAAACTTCTCCACACACTTGCTAAATCAGGTAGGATAAAACACATCGAAAGAGGAAAATATACAAACTTAGATGACCCAGTAGCTGTTGCTGCATACATAACTCAACCATGCTACCTCTCCCTCTGGACTGCAATGAGCATAAGAAATCTAACCACACAGATACCATTTGGAGTCGAAGTTGTTACTTCAAGGAAAAGATTCAAAAGAAAGATTAATTTTGAAGGCACAACAATTGTTTTTCATACCGTAAGTCCTAGAATGATGTTCGGTTATGAAAATATTGTCTGGAAAGAAAACATAAGAATACCTATTGCGAATCGGGAAAAAATTGTTATTGATGCTATCTGGCTACAAAACATTCCTGAAGAGGAAATCTTACAGATAATAAAAGACTCTGATATTTCTCTCTTGAAGAGATATGCAGAATTAACTGGAAATGAAAAAATCGTAGACAAATTAAAGAGGTTGATTGCATGCTTACCCAAGAAGAAGTAAAAAGATATGCTCACATGCGAAGGTTGAAATTAATTGACCAGATATGGAAAGATTATCTACAGGATTTATTGCTTCACCTGCTTTATAGAAAGCTGCCGAAAATGGTGTTTTCTGGAGGGACATGTATCTGGAAGATACTGAAAGGCGATAGATTTTCAGAGGATATAGACGCATTCTCATCTTCAATGCCTGAAGATATCACAGATTTTTTGAAAAAGGAATTTGCTCTTCTTGGAATAAATTGCGACATATTAAAAAAGAAGAAAACATCTAACATGCTTTTCCTTAAATTTGCTTTATCATTTCCTGCTCATCCTCGAGAAATAATTCTATCTGTTGAAATTCTTTCTGCTACGCCAAAGGAAACAGAAAAGACAACGCTTTATTCCCCGTATCCTGACATACCTCCTGTTGATATGCTTATCCTTTCGGTTCGAGAGATGCTTGCTAACAAGGTGTCTGCACTATACGCTAGAAATAAACCTAGAGATGTTCATGATGTTTACCTTCTGCTGAAATTAGGAACTAATATAGATATGCAACTGATTAGGAAAAAAATACCAAAGTTCAATCTAAAGACATTCCAAGGAAAGATTTTAGAAAAACGGCAGGCGTGGAAAAGTCTTGAACCTTTAATTGTAACAAAACTACCTGAGTTTGAAGAAGAAATGGAATTTATCCTATCCTCTTTTAGTAAAGAAATGTAGCTGGATACATAGAGAAGATATAGAAACAATTAACAACCATTCTCAATCTTTTTAAATCCCACTTCCTTACATATTAGAGAGATTATGTTGCAAGATCCGCTAGCAGATGCGTTGACAGTCATCAAGAACGCAGAAAGGACAGGGAAGAGAAAATGCATGGTCAAATCAAACAAATTGATAGGCAACATCCTAAAGGTAATGCAAGACAATGGGTATATCGGCTCTTTTGAAAAGCTAGAAGACGGCAAGGGAGGGGTGTTTAAAGTCGAATTGAAAGGCAAGATAATCGACAATAAAGTCATAAAACCTAGGTTTGCCGTAGGTGTTGATGAATATGAAAAATGGGAAAAGAGGTACCTGCCGGCACGAAACATAGGACTGCTGATTGTCTCCACCCCCAAAGGCGTGGTGGATCATAAAAAGGCCAAAGAACTTCGACTAGGCGGCAAGTTGATTTCTTATATTTATTGAGATGGTTTTATGTACTCCAAAGAAATTACAATGCCTGAAAGTGTTACAGTTGAAGTTGATGGTAATAAGGTAAAGGTATCCGGCGGTAAGGGCGAGGTTAAAAGAGAGTTCAAGCTTGCATATGCTATAAAAATCCAAAAGCAAGACGGCAAGATAACGGTTGCGTCAGAGTCGAAAGACAGGAAAGCCAAAGCCCTTGTAGGAACGATAATCGCACACATCAGGAACATGGCGAAGGGTGTTGTGGAAGGATATACATACAGGATGAAGATTGTATTTTCGCATTTTCCAATGATAGTCAAAGTCGACGGGGACAGAGTTGTCACTCAGAATTTCTTGGGTGAGAGGACGCCGAGGATAGCAAAGATTGCCGGCAACACGCAAGTGAAAGTTGAAGGGCAGGATGTGACTGTTAGCGGGATTGATTTAGAAGAGGTTGGGTTGACTTCGTCCAGCATAGAGCAATCTTGTCGGATAACAGGCTACGATAAGCGCAGGTTCTCAGACGGTATTTACATAAGTGGTCGTGAGTAATATGGTAAATCCAAGAAACAACCCTAAATTTGTAAGATGGTTGTCAGTTTCGTTGAAGAGAGTTAAATCTCCATGGAGAAGACCAAAGGGCATCAACTCCAAAATTCTGGAGAAAAGAAAAGGTAAACTGCCAATGCCTACTGTTGGGTATGGCGCACCTAAGGAAATGAGGTATTTGCACCCTTCAGGATTCAAAGAGATATTGGTTAATAATGCGGGCGATTTGGGAAAAGTTGATGTTGAAAAGGAAGCTGTGAAGATTGCTTCTGCAGTCGGTGAGAGAAAAAGAAGCGAAATTCTGAAGAAAGCTGAAGAGATGAAAATAAAAGTTTTGAATCCTTAGTATTTTGTAAATGAATGTTAAAACTAATTCCATTAGCTGTAATGTGACACGTATCACACCGGTGTAAGACATCTTACACGATTAAAAATGTTATACGTATAACAATGTAAAACGTTTTACAAAAACTGTGCAAAAACTAATGTCGTACGTACGACAAAAGGAAATGAACCTCCGATAACTTTATAGGTTCGATGGAAAGATTTTCTATCTTCTTTTCCTAACAGTTTCCTTCAAACCCAGCAAAATTACTGACCCTATTGCAATAAGAATAGAGACTATGTAGAATATTATTTTAAATCCAGTTTGGCCTATCAGAAATCCTCCTATAACTATTGCGATACCGGAAAACATCTCAACAAGAGACTGGACTGTACCGATTCGGAACCCCCGTTTACCTTTCTTTGTCACATCCCCTAAAAAGCTTGCATTCATCGTTTGTTCAACAGATCCTATCACGCCGATTAATGCTTGTGCAATATAAAGCTGTATATCAGTATTTATCACTGTATATCCGTAGATAACGACTGCATACATAAGTGATGTGCCAATCAGAAAAGGCTTCCTACCCAGTTTATCAGAATACTTGCCTGCAATGATGGAAGCTAAAGCAGACGCAAAATACATAATTCCAAAAGCTATTCCAAATTGCTCTAGGCTGCCCCCGCCCAGCTGATTAACATAAAGGTAATAGAAAGGACCTATCAGCCCCCAACCAAAATTCATTAACGAGCTTGCAATTGTAAAGATAGTTAGATTAGTCAGTCTCATTTTACTAAATTGGTGTTACTGAAATAAAACATTTAAATCCTATTCTTCCAACGCGACAGTTTTACCTTTAGTGAAATTTACCTTAAACAAATCCAATCCTTCAACTGACGGCAATCAAAATCCCTTCTGGAGGTATATATCTTATTGCTAGTCTTCTAACTGGGTATTTTTTTCTAGCTTCTTCCCACATCCTTTTAAGATTCTGTCCTCTAGCTATAACTCTATCGTCTGCTAAAACTTCGTATTCGTAAAACTTTCCCATAACGACACCTATTAAACCTTTTTATAACTATATTTTAAAGTTTGTTGATATAAATAAGTGGATTCAATGGCAAGCATACAGAAAAAATTGGCAGGAAAAGTGTTGAAAACAGGCATATCCAAGGTATGGCTCAATCCCGAGAAGATGGAAGACATAGAGAAAGCCATCACCAAATGGGATGTGCGCAAACTGATAAAAAAAGGCGACATAAGGACTTTGCCTGAAAAAATACACGTGAGGTCTGAAGCTAAAAAACGAAAACGCGGACCTGGAAGCCGAAAAGGCAAGAAGTACTCTATTGTGCCGAGGAAAAGAAGATGGATTTCTGCAGTTAGACCACAAAGAAAGATGTTGAAAGAACTGAAATCATCTGCCCAGCTTGATAATGCTAATTATAGAAAGTTGTATAACTTAGTGAAAGGTGGCATGTTCAGGAGCAGGGCGCACTTGAAGCTTTACATAGAACAGAACAACATGCTGAAGAAGTGATGCGATGATACACAAGATAGCTGGGGTTATATTAAAAGATAAAAAATTTCTTGCTGTTAAAGAGTATGACATGGATATACTTCTGACACCGGGCGGAAGAACAGAAGAAAATGAAACCTCAGAGGAAACCTTACGAAGAGAATTAAAAGAAGAGATAGGTGTTAATTTAATTTCTATGAAACCCTTTGGAACTTTTAGCGACAGGACGCATGATGATAAAGACGATTTAATTCTAGAAACTTATTTTGCCGAGATCGAAGGCGCTCTTGCGCCAAATTCCGAAATAGAAAAATTTTTCTGGGTCGACAGCAAGTTCACAGATCCGCAAGTTAGTTTGTCGATGCCATTGAAGAAATATATCATACCAAAACTATTAGAGATGGGTTTAATCGAGTGATTTCATGAAACTTTCACCAAGATACAGGATGCCATTCAAACGCAGAAGAGAAGGCAAGACCAACTATCAGAAAAGATTGCAATTGTTAAAATCGAGCAAACCCCGCTTGGCTGTCAGGAGAAGCTTGAGGTACATAACAGCCCAGATAACAGAATTTGATAAACGGGGCGACAAAATTTTAGCATCGGCGACTAGCAAAGAATTGAAAAAGCTGGGCTGGAATTTTGCTTGTGATAATTTGCCTGCCGCTTATTTAACAGGGCTATTAATCGGGAAAAAGTCTCTGGAGAAAAGCATGAAAGAAGCTGTTTTGAATTCAGGTCTTTACTCCTCGGTAAAGGGCTCCAGAGTTTATGCTATAGTCAAAGGAGCGAAGGATGCGGGATTAGACGTCCCTGTCGATGAAAAAATACTCCCAAGCGAAGAAAGAATAAAAGGCGAGCATATCGCCACTAGTGAAAAGTTTAAGAGCTTGCCGTCAGAATTTGAAAAGATTAAAGGGAAGATAAAAGGTGGGTAAATGGAAGGGGAAAAGGAAGAGAAAATAAAAAATAATGATGCAGGCAACGAGGAGATAGAGGTTGTCGAATCTGTGCCTATAGTCCCCATAACACCAGAAGAAGCGCCTAAGCTCATTCCGGAAATCCCTCCGGTAGAAGAAAGGAAGGGGACAACATGGAAACCACGAACGAGCCTGGGCAAACAAGTTCTTGAAGGAAAGATTACCAGCATAGATGAAATTCTTTTCTCCGGTAAAAGAATAATCGAACCGGAAATTGTCGACTACCTTGTTCCTAATCTACAGAGTGAGTTGGTTCTTATTGGCGGGAGACCAGGAAAAGGCGGTGGTGCACAGAGAATACCAGTCAGGATAACAGCCAAGATGCACAGCTCTGGCAGACGATTCAGAACATCTGCACTATTTGTTATCGGTGATGGCAACGGCCTCATTGGCATCGGTCGTGGAAGCAGCGTGGAGCCTAGAACCTCCATGGGGAAATCATTGATGAAAGCCAAGTTGAATGTCATTAAAATCAAAAAAGGTTGCGGTGATTGGGAATGCGGCTGCGGTACCGAACATTCAATTCCCTTCAAAACTAAAGGCCATTCTGGCTCGGTTAGGGTGCAATTAATGCCTGCGCCTAAGGGAGTTGGACTTGTAGCCAACAACGAGACAAAGAAGCTTTTGAAACTGGCTGGGATTAAAGATATATGGATTAAAACTTTCGGCAATACTTCAAACAGAATCAATTTGCTTTCAGCTGTTTTTGATGCACTGAAGAAACTGTATGTTTATGAGAAATAAGTTATTGTTTCAGGTGAATCCAGACCTTTCCTATTATCGAATCTTTTTTTATCGGTCCAAAATGTCTGCTGTCCCGACTGAAATTCTTATTGTCGCCTAGAACATAATATTTGTCTGAGTTTGTCACAAGAGATACTCTTTTGATTAGAAACTTTCCCTTTTCTTCCGGATGTCTAAGAACGACAACATCTCCTTTAGAAGGATCTCCGAAAACATATGCTAGTTTGTTGACAAAAACATAATCTCCAGATTTGAGAGTAGGCTCCATGCTCCTGTCTTCAATTTTGAATCGTGTGATAGGGAATAACATGAAATTACCATGAATTTACTTAAAAATAATTTGAGTAAAATACCTTTGTATAAATTCATCTATTTCCTTTATTGCTCTTGGATTAAGTGAGACGTGTTTTCCGTATGATGTGGGTTTGATTAGAATATAACCGGACTTGGTCAATTCTTTAAGAATACCCCCAATGTGAGAATACTCTTTTTGATTAACGCCTTTTCTAACATTACTTTCGTCTGTATGCTTTCCTCCTATGTAACGGTGCCTCTTCAATTTGTTCAATATCCATGCTCTTAATTGTTCGCCCATTATTCATTCTAATGAATATTCACAAATAAAAGCTTAACGTTTATAAATATGAACATCACTATAATTTAATATGATAAAGGGGAATGAATCTTCATTTGTTTTGGTGATGGGAAACACACCTTTTATTAGAGTAGTGGACTTCTTACTCGAAAACAGACTCTTCGATTATTCTAAAACAGACATAGCTAGAAATGCGGATGTTGGTTGGTCTACACTGCATGGTATGTGGAAGGTATTAGAAAGAACAAAAATTGTTAAACGGACTAGAATTATTGGTAAATCAAAAATGTTTAAGTTAAATGAAGAGAACCCTATAGTAAGAAAATTAATTGAACTAGATGCAAAAATAACTGAGCTGTACGCCGATAGAATTGCTGAAGAAGAATTGAGAATTCCGATTCAGGTTAAACGTAGAAGATAAGACTTACTTGAACTTCGGATATACCGTTTCATTTCCTGTCGGGTAGAATGTTGCTTTCACTTTTGCAGTATCCAATCCTTTTGTTTCCCAGAATACCTCAGCTATCTTGTTTACTGTCTCCAACAGCTCTTCTGCAGCTTGTAAGTTCACTTCTTGTTTTGCTTTCGAACCTAATTTCATTACCTTCCATACCAACTCGTGCAATTCAGGGTATTTCTCAAGATGCTCGGGCTTGAAATAATCACCCCACAAGATTCTGATTTCGTGCTTGCACAATTCTGCATGATGCTCTTTCACAGTTGTTAGACGGGATACTTTATGCACATCATCTTTTGACTCGTTAATCAAATTAACCATCCTTATAACAGTATGTGCCGCCATTTGTGCTATATGCGGATCGTATATACCGCAGGGGATGTCACAATGGGCGTGAGCGATTTTAGCTGGATATGCCTTATCGACTAGTTTGAGCACACCATGTAAGAAACTCATACTCTATCTTACTATCTACAGATATTTAAGATTTTATTTAAATTCTGTTATGCGAGCCAAGCCCAAAATAATATAAGTTGCCAATTGAATATAACGTATGCGGCTTTGAGAAGTTCGTGCTTAGATTTTCTATAATATGAAGCACGAATTTGTGTGAGCAACAACGAACCTTAAAGCCGCTGTTAAGTTCCTTTCGACATAATATCTGTGAAACCAAAATTGAAATATTCTCGAAAGCGAGGTTGCGAAGCAACTGAAGAGTGACGGGTGGCGAGGCAATTTTTGAAAGCTTAAATACCTTATTGTTAAGTAACAAATATGGCAACTCAACCCAAAGACGTAACATTCGAAGGACTAAACCCAGACCAAAATGCGAGATTGATTGGATTTACAAGAGAAGTTTATGCAGGAATGGGAAGCGGACGGCTTGGTGTTCTTATGTGGTATGCGGGTAGACCTTATAGACATAGTTTGCCTAGTGATGTTGCAGGAAATGAATTAATGTTGTCGTATCTTGTTGAAGGCTTTTCTTCTGAGAGAGGACATGTGATGGCAGAAGTGGAATATGCAAATGAAAAGCCACGGTACTTGAAAATTACTCGCAGAGTTGGAATGTAAATTTCTTTTTCTGAGTCACCCGCCATTGGACTTAACGTACGCGGCTTTGAGAAGTTCATGCCAATTAATTCTGTAATATCGTGCATGAATTTGGACGACTGAAAAGAGTCTTAAAGCCGCTGTTAAGTCCTTTTTGGTATAAAATATCTGAAAACAAATGGCAAAAACGAGGCATGAAGTGCCGAAGAGTTCGTGAGCGGCGCTAAGAATGTGGAGTAATTTCTCCAATAACTTCAGTATAAACTTTCAGTTCTCCATATGTTTGTGGAATTTCTAAATCTTGGGGTAAAGGTTCTCTTAAACCCACTATTAAACATAATTCACCTGTTGTTCGTCGAGAACCTTGTCTTCCAGTTGCGTACCATTCTTCGACACCTACATCACCAATATCTACCATATTCACGTACGCGCTAAAAGGTTCTCTCAACATATATTCTTGAATAAATCGTTCTTTTATATCGTTAATTGTTTCTCGTTGCACAAATTTACTTCGTAACAAGTTTATTTATAGGTTTATTGTATATGCGGTGCTCACGAATTGGACTTAACTAGCAATTCTACGCTATGTCTTCTTTGAATATGCTAAATTGGCATCCTTTACGCTATCATTTAGAGCATCTAATGGTGTCAGTACATTTGTTATCAGCCCCCTTGACACATGCGTGTATATTTCCGTAGTTTTGACCGACGAATGGCCAAGTAACTTCTGAATAATTCGTAAGTCAGTTCCCTGCTCCAGCAGATGGGTAGCATAACTATGCCTCAATGTATGCGGCGTAACGTTCTTTTTGATTCCAGCTTTCTTCGCTGATTTTGCCATTACTTCTTGTATTGTTTTTATCGAAAGGCTGCCTCCTCTTTCAGATTCAAACACATAATCATTTTCATTCTTAATCTCTAAAAAATGAAGTTTTTCTTTAAGAGAATTTGGCAAAGTTACTATCCTATCTTTGTTGCCTTTGCCTGCTCTGACAACCACTACCCCTTCATTAAACCTGATATCATTTTTTCTTAATTTTACAACTTCTGATACCCTAAGTCCGCACCCATAAAGCATTTCTAGAATAAGTTTGTGCTTTGTATTAGTTGTGATGTTTAGCAACTGTCTAATTTCTTCTTTCATTAATACTTCAGGCAGCCTTTTGGGTTTCTTCAAGTAATTTAACATCACTTCTCTCCCCAGAATCTCCCTGTAAAAGAATTTGACAGCGCTTATCCTGAGATTTATTGTCAAAGGATCCATGAAATTTCCGATTTTTAGGAAATATTTCTGAATCTCGTCGTCGGATAACATTTCAGGATCTAATTTCACATCCGAGAGAAACCTGCCTACATGAAACACATAAGACCTTAACGTCTTTATACTGAATCCTCTTGATTTTATCTCATTTTCCAGTTTAATCAATAGGTTATCCATTTAAATCACCTTTAATTGCTATAAATTAATATACGTTACTAATATTTAAGCATTTCGGTATTTCTGTATATACATTCGGGACGCGTTTTAGAGGTGTACTGATACAAACCTTTGGAGAAGAAACTTAAGTTTAAAAGACATTAATTGTCATAATCAAATGTGAGTATATGTTTGCCGTGATAAGAATAAGGGGGGAAGCTGGCCTTGACCGAGATGTAAAAGACACTTTAAAGATGCTGAGACTTGATGCGCCGCACGATTGCGTGCTTCTGCCAGATACATCAGACTACAAGGGAATGGTTGAAAAGGTCAGGAGCCACATCACATATGGCGAGGTAGACAAGCAAACTCTTGTTGAGGTACTAAGAAAACGACTGAGGTCGTCTGCAAATGAAAGAATTGCCGAAACTTCACTAAAAAAAATCACAGGACATAATTCACATGAAGAGCTTACAGATGATTTGTTATCTGGAAAGGTTAGATTGAGTAATTTTAAAAAGTTACAACCTGTCCTTCGGCTGACATCACCATCAAAAGGTTTTAAATCTACAAAATCGCATTATCCAGAAGGAGATTTGGGGTATAGGGGAAATGAGATAAACCGTTTGTTGGAAAGGATGATTTAGATGGTAAACTGGTTTGTTCTTGCTGTAATAGCAGCAGTTTCTTTTGGTATTATGGTAGTATTAATAAAAATAACTTTAACTAAAGGGCTAAATTCTGTTTTATTGACAACATACCTTTTTACATTCACCACAATATTTCTTTGGATATACGTAGCATTAACACAAAAGATTATAATACCTAGTACAAGCATCAGTATTTTGATCTTGATTACAGCTCTGGTTGCAGTAATAGCAAATCTTACTCTATTTAAATCGTATAATTTAGTGTCAAACCCCAGTTATACTCACGCTGTAGGTTCTATAAGTGTAATTGTTGCATTTTTACTTTCTATTTTTATCTTCAATTTAAGACCAGATTTAATCAGTATAATTGGTATAATGTTAATAATAGGTGGGACTGTATTACTTGCTAGAGTGGTTTAGATGGTAGTCAGAAAGAGAAAGAAACACTCAAGATTCCGAGGAAACAGGCATTATCACGGCTCTCACAAGAAGGCAAGAGGACCGGGAAACAGAGGGGGCATAGGCCAAGCTGGTTTAGAGAACCACAAGAAAGGATACATGCAAAAATATGATCCAGAACACTTCGGTAAGCACGGCTTCAAACGGCATTATTCATTGGTTGAAGATATTAGAACGATAAACCTGAAAGACTTGGACCAGATGGTTGATAATCTGAAAGAAAAGAAGCTTGTTGCGGAAGAGGAAGGAAAAATAAAAGTCAATCTCGATAAAATTGGGTATGACAAACTTTTGGGCGATGGCAAAATCACCGCACCGCTTATTGTCGAAGGAAAGTATTTTTCTAAGAATGCTGTCAAGAAATTGGAAGAAGCAGGCGGGAAAGCAATAAAGATATAAGGTAGAGCATGGCCGAAGAAGAACAACCGGAAGAGAAAAAAGATTTTGTTTCTAAAATTGTCAAACTCTTGCCGGCAATAAGCAAGCCTGAATATAAACAGGGCTTGAATGCTCGACTCAAGTGGACTGGAATAGCGCTGTTGCTGTTTCTGTTGTTGTCATGGATAACTGTATACGGTATAGACGAATCTGCATCCTTCCAACAGTTCAAGTTCTTCGAAATTGTCCTTGGTTCTAAATTTGGAAGCATAATGACACTCGGTATCGGTCCCATAGTTACTGGCGGTATTATCATGCAGCTGCTGGTAGGCTCGAAAATTCTCAAGTGGGACACAACAAAGCCCGAAGGCAGAAAAAAGTTTCAAACATGGAATAAATTCCTAGCGGTATCTCTGGCATTCATAGAAGCTGGCGCATTTGTTCTTGCCGGAGCTTTGCCTGTTCAAGGTTCGCTGCCGATAATTTTATTTGTGATCCTCCAGTTAGCGGCAGGCGGTATTATCGTGATAATCTTGGATGAACTTGTCAGTAAATGGGGATTCGGTTCTGGTGTCAGTTTATTCATAGCAGCAGGCGTTGCAACACAAATAGTTATCGGATTGATAAGCCCTTTATCTGCTGGCGGAAGAATAGCGGGTGGTATACCTGGTTTTGTATTTAGCTTGTTTGGCGGAGACATGTCTTTGGCTATTGCATATGTGCTCCCGATTATCACAACAGCAATAGTTTTTGCGATTGTGGTGTATGCACAACACATAAAAATTCAAATACCGCTGTCTTTCTCGGCATTGAGAGGATTTGGGAGGACATGGGACTTGAAGCTTCTGTACACAAGCAACATCCCTGTCATTCTTACAGCAGCTTTGATAGCAAACATACAACTGCTCGGGAGATTTGGCGCAGCCGTTACACCTGACGGATTGACGTGCTCACTGATGGGATGTTTTGATCAGGTAGGTAATGCTGTAAGCGGTGTTGTTTATTATCTTTCTGCACCTGGCGGAGGCAGTTTCCAGAATAGTCTTTTATCTCAACTAGTATTCGGTTCACTGATTCCAACAGAAGTGATAAGGGCCCTGACATATACATTATTCCTGGCGATAGGTGCGATGATATTCTCTGTGTTCTGGGTTAATACAGCGGGCATGGGAGCTGCGACTGTTGCCAAGCAGTTAAATAGTGCAGGCATGCAGATACCAGGTTACAGGAGGGATGAGAAAGTTATGGAGGGTGTGTTGAACAGGTATATCCCGCCGTTGTCTGTCATGGGCGGATTGGCCATTGGCTTGCTGGCTGCGTTCGCTGATTTGATCGGGGCCGTAGGCACAGGAACAGGAATACTTTTAACTGTTATGATCGTGTATAACTATTACGAGCAGCTTCATCGTGAGAAGCTGGATGATGCGCATCCGTTGGTAAGGAAGATTGTTGGTGAATGAAATGGTGTTTGATTTGTTGAATCCACTGGCCGTGTTTGTTGATCCGATATTCTCGCCTTTGCTGGCATTAAAGCCGCATATAGGATTATTCGTATTCGCTACAATATTGACAGTGATAATTTACGGGATAAACAAGCTGATGATCAACAGGAAAGTTGCGAAGGAAATCAAGGACAAGCTCGCGACAGTAAAGGAGAACCTCACCAAAGCCCAGAAGGAGGGCAGGAAGGATGATATAAACAAATTCTTGAGTGAATACATGGCCATAAACAATAAATATCTGCGACAAACATTCAAAGTAATGGCAGTCACATTTGTTGTTGTGATTGTTTTGTTTCCGTGGGCTAACACCAGATTTAGCGGTGTGACTGTTGCGAGCCTGCCGTTTGCTTTGCCGATTATGGGCACAAACATGGGATGGATTGCGTGGTATATTCTTGTTTCGGTTACAGGAAGCTGGCTCCTGAGGAAATTCATTGGTGAGTAGATGAAGGTTAAAAGAAGGACGCCATCTGGGAAGATTAAAATTCATAAGAGAAAGGAGAGGCCTGCACCGGCAAAATGTGCGAACTGTAAATCTCCATTGCATGGTATCCAAAGAAAAATTCCGAGCGAATTCAAGAAATTAAGCGCGAGTGAAAGAAAGCCCGAACGGCCGTATGGTGGCTATTTATGTTCACATTGCACAAGAGAATTGTTTAGAGAAAGGGCAGGGGGAATGTAATATGGCGTCGTTAAACGTTGGGACTGTGTGCATGAAAGTTGCTGGGAAAGAAGGTGGAAGTGTCTGTACTGTTATTAAACCAGTTGATAAAACCTTTGTAATGATTACCGGTCCTAGACTTGTTACTCAAGTAAAGCGAAGGAGATGCAATATAGAGCATTTGGAACCTACTAATGTCAAGCTGGATATTAAGGAAGATGCTACCGATGAAGAAGTTATAGAAGCTTACAAAAAGGCGAATGTCATTACAAAGTTCGATTTGAAGCTACCTTCTGCTGGTGAAATGAAAGGTAAGAAAGAAAAGACAGTAGCTAAAGAAGAACCTAAGAAAGAAACAAAAGCTAAAGAAGCTAAAGAAAAGAAATAAGCTTATGTGGTTGATTAAATCAGAAGAAGAGATAAATCCTGAATACGGTAAATCACCAAATGATAGAACTTTAGAAGAATTGATTAATTCAGCTGTAATAATTACAGACAAACATGCAGGACCAACTAGCCATACTATAACAGCATGGTTAAGGGACATTTTCAATGTCAAATTAGCTGGTCATTCCGGGACCTTAGTAACAATTTGAGGAAATCCCGCAGTAACTGGCGTTTTACCTGTAGCTTTACAGAATGCGACAAAAGCAATGCCTGTATTGACTGGATTAAACAAGGAATACGTCGGTGTGATGCATTTACATAAAGAAGTACCTGAAGATATTTTAAGAAACATAATCGTGGAAAAGTTCATCGGTAAAATAAGACAACGCCCGCCTGTTAAATCTGCTGTTGCCAGAGTTGAAAGAGAGCGTGAGATTTACTTTTTTGATATTCTGGAGGTTGACGGCAAGGATGTTTTGTTTAAGGTCGGGTGCGAGGCAGGGACGTATATCCGAAAACTTATTCACGATCTGGGACAAGCTTTGAAAGTTGGTGCACATATGTCTGAGTTGAGAAGAACCAAAGTCGGTAATTTTACAGAAAACCAAACTCATTCGTTAGTTGAAATTAGAGATGCGTATGAATTTTGGAAAGAGGATAAAGACGAAACTGATCTAAGGAAAATTTTGTTTCCTGTCGAATATGCTACAATGCATGTGAAAAGGGTTTTTGTGAAAGACTCTGCTGTCGATGCTGTATGCAATGGCTCGCCACTGTATCCCAAGGGGATAACGCGCATACAGAAAGAAATTATCAGGGGTGAAACTGTTGCAATAATGACGTTGAAAGAAGAATTAATTGCATTAGGTATATCCAAGATGACTAGTGAGGAAATGCTCAAAAGAAAAACTGGGACTGCTGTACGAGTTGACCGTGTCCTAATGTCGAGAGGTATATATCCGAAATGGGACAAAGCTTAATAAATTAAAAATCAAGTGAGTTTTTATGAAAATCGCGGATATCAAGCTTGGATTGAGCGGGATAACTGTTGAGGCCAAGGTCGTTGAAATAGGAGATTCACGGGATGTTAATACTAAGTATGGTGTCAGAACTGTGGCTGATGCTATTCTTGAAGATGACACAGGACAGATAAAATTCTCATTATGGGAAGACCAGATTAATGCTGTTTCTGTTGGTGATAATGTCGTTATTCATGGAGCTTATGTGACGCAGTTCAGGAATGTTCTGCAGTTGAGCATACCGAAGGCTGGGAAATTGGAAGTTGTCAAATAATCAAATACTTTTTCTTTCAACGATAATGTAGATATAGGACAATATAAATTGAATTATCGGTGGTGTGAATGCAAGAATTAAAAAATTCCTTCATGGACTTGTCTAAATTATTAGACGCTTCACAAAATAACTACCGACGAATCTTGTATGTTAAGCTTAAAGACGGATACATACCACTAAATAAATTTGTAAATAACGGGAGTGAAGAACTAACTTCTGGTTTGTATATCAAAACATTCTGTGGTAGAGATGTTTATTTACCAGCTAAATTATCATCCGATTTACTTTACTTTCTAGGGGTCGTGGCTGGTGACGGAAGTCTGCCATTTAAATTTAATGACAGAGGTAAAAGAATGTACATCATTGAAATAGAAAAGGCGAATAAAGATTTCATTCTTGGCATTCTGAAACCGTTGGCAGAAAAGTTGTTTAAGATTGAATGGTCTTATTTGACTCGAAAAAGAACCAACAGAAAAAGAGTATGGAACTTATACCTTTATTCAAAACCTCTTTATCTATATTTGACTAGATTGTTCGATTTTCCTACAGGTAAGAAATCACATAAAATTAGGATTCCCGAACTTGTTAGAAAATTGGATCCAGAAGATAGACTGCCTTTTATTGTTGGTATTATGGATACGGACTGGGGGCTAGTTGGTAATAAGAATTTTGGTACTCATTGTGCTAGCAGGATTTTACTAGAGGATATAAGAGATGCGATAAAACATTTTTTAAATATAAAATTGAAAATCCGTAAAATTATCCAAGGTAAATATACATCATATCAAATGAGAGTACTGAAATCTGAAATGCCTAAACTTTCTGCTTTACTTAATAGTTATTTTCCATTGAAAAACCAAAAAAGAATTAAAGCATTTAAAACTGAATTATATAGAACATAATCTAAGCCGGGGTCGCATAATGGTGGTGCACTGGGTAGTTTCTAACTAGGTGAATCTTGAAAACCAGCGGTCGTAAGACCATGTGGGTTCAAATCCCACCCTCGGCGCTTAAACCTTTAAATACTTTAACAGAAAGATAATCGATAAGGTGAATATAAATAAAGGGTGAGATTAAAGCTACTTTTACGCTACTCTGATTCTTAACGATTCGTGAGTGGTCTTAACTAAAAAGGAGGTTGAGTTTTAAATGAGATTTGGCGGAGGAAGAAGAGACTTCGGTGGTGGAAGACGTTTCGGTGGTCCGAGATTCGACCGTGGATTCGACCAGCCTAAGCCTATCAAAGTCGGTGAAGAATACGATGTTGAAATCAAGGAAACCGGCTCTAAGGGCGATGGGATAGCAAGAATCAACAACTTTGTTGTGTTTGTAAACGGAGCAAAGCTTGGAGAAAAAGTCCACATCAAAATAACAGATGTGAGAGATCGATTCGCCATCGGTGAAAAGACTGGTGGTGCGACAGAAGCTAAGACTGAAGAAACCGTGACTGAAGTCTCTGAAGAGAAGGAGGTCAAAGAAATGACCGACGAAGAAAATGAAGGCGACGAAGAACAGCCAGAAGCAGAATCTGAAGAGGAGTAAATCGATTTTTACTCAAGCACTTCTTTCCTTTTTTAATTTCTTTGAATTTTACCGATAATTTAATCTTAGAAGACAAAATTAATTTATGGAAGAACCGAGAGAAGTTGTGCTAAAAACGTCGAGAATATATTTCTTAGGAAATTACATTATTGCTGGACTTGTAATCATTCTTCTTTTATTGTTTTACTTCATTTTTGATATGACGTTTACCCTTTTTCCTGCAACACAAGGGGAACTTATATCAACACTAATTCTTCTGGGGGTGTTTGGAATTGCGGCTGCAATGGCAGAGCAACCCGAATGGGAAAGATTTCGAACACGCTTTATCGTTACTATGAATGAAGTCATGGAATACAAAGGTATTTTGAACAAAGAAAGAGTAATCCTGCCTTACGGGACTGTTGCAGACATAAGAGTTGAAAAAAGTGTAATGGGGAGAATTCTTAATTATGGCACCCTCAGCGTTAGCTCATTCAAAGCTGGCAGTGATATGGTAATGAAAGGTATCGGAAACCCCGAAAAGATTCATGTCATGATACAGAACAGGGTCAATCTCATAAGAGAAGGCCAGCTTCAGATGTTTGGAAAAGGAAAAGAATCTGAAGAAACCAAAAAATTAAAAGCTACTGATGCCATAGAAGACTTAGAAAACAGGAGAAAAGAATTATTAGAACTCGTAGAACAGACAAAACAAGCATTCTACAACAGGGAAATTGATGAACAGCAGCTTGAGAGAACTGTTGAGAAATATCAACAAGAAATAATGGAAATTGACGTCAAGTTAAAAAATAAGTAAATGACTATTCTATTATGCCTGTCAATGCTGGACCTGAATGTTGATAGTAAAAGAAAGAAAAGGTAAAAGATATACCTGGAATATAAAATGACGACAAACCAAGGACCTGAATATTTTGCAGCTGAATCAAAATATTCAAAAGCTAGAACAAGAGAAGAAAAAATATTTTGTCTGCACGAGATGATACGTACTTCAGTTAAACATAAAGGAACTGAGAGGTTATTGGCAGATTTAAGAAAAAGATTATCAAAACTCAAAAGGGAACTTGCTATAGAAAGAAAAAAATCGCATAAGCCGAAATTCGTTATTAGAAAGGAAGGTGCAGCACAAATTTGCATCATAGGTTTGACAAATTCTGGCAAGAGCACTCTATTGAATTCTTTGACAAACGCTAATGTAGAGGTTGGAACATATCCGTATACAACAAAGAAACCACAAGTTGGAATGATGCTTTATAACGATTTACAGTTTCAGTTAATTGAGATACCTTCTTCATTCGATTCAGAATCTTTGGGGTTACTGCATTCCTGTGATTTAATTGTAGTTTTATTAGATGCTACGCAAACTACAGATAAACAAAAGGAAGATTTAACAGAAATTTTAAAACAGAACAGACTTGCTAAGAAAATGGTTTTTGTTAAAAACAAAAGTAAGGTATGTGGATTGGATCGTAATTTAATTTGTATTGATGCTCAATCTAGTGTTGGTTTAGATGAACTCAAGGAAAGAATATGGGAAGGTTTAGATTTAATAAAAGTTTACACGAAATCTCCTAACAAACCAAAGGACATACCTGCACTCGCTTTAGAAAAGGATTCTACTGTTAAAGATTTTGCAAAAGAAATTCACAAGGATTTTGTCAAGACATTCAAGTTTGCTAGGATACACAACTCGACAAGATTTTCTGGTAAAAAGGTTGGGCTTGATTATAAGTTACAGGATAATGATGTTGTAGAGATACATACAAATTAAGAGTTGTTGTTTTCAATGTTTTTATGTTCCTTATTCTGTGACCGACTCTGTTATCGAGTTTATAAAATAATCCTTTGAACATTATTGGAATTTTGTCCTACGTAGGACATAAATACTTTTCGGTTGTAGAAAATATAAGTTCTAAATGATAAAAGCTCCAGCAACTATCAAAGGAAATATAATTGTCGCATCCCCCTCAACTAGAACAGAATTCTTTTCATAAGGCTTAAACAATTCAATCTTTCCCCATGTGTAAGCCTCGCTTGGTTTAGAGCCAGAAGTAGATCCATCGCCCTCGCCAGCAGTTGTTATGTAAACAGCATATTTCACCCCACCTTTAAAGATGTTTGAATTCAGAAGATAATGTCTTGGCAATCCACTACCTAAACATATTGCACCTGTTTCTTCAGCTTCGATAGAAAGATTGCTCAAATTATAAATATCGTCAGACACATCAATTTTAAAATCAGGATGCTTATGTTTGAAAAACCATATTACATCACCTATCGCACCATCTACAATTCCAGGACAGAAAATTGGAATATTATTTTTAGCTGCCCAATAAACAATTGAACCTTCGTCATTTACTTTCTCCCCAAACTCTTTTATCAATTCTGGTGTACTAACAATTTTTCCTTCTTTTTTCTGCCTTTGGTAGAATTCTTCTAAAATCGGTAACAAGAATTTTTCAAATTCAACATACCATTCATCTGGAGTGTAGATATTTCCTGTTCGGTTCATCCCCCTTACATAAAGTTCTTTTGTATCAGCTTTGAAATCACCGAGAATAAATGGCTTGTGGCATTTCATTATATCCTCTTCAACACCTCCGGCACTGGTGCACAGAACATGAACAAGTTTCTTTCTAACAAGATGGGCAATCACATCCCGTAAACCTGAAGTGACCACATTAGAGGTATAGCTCAAAAGAATGGTTACATTTTCTTCACGCATTTTTTTAATTAAATCAATTGCAATTCCTAAGTGCGTTGCTTGAAAGCCGGTTGTTTTGTATGAGTTTAACAATTCTTTAAAGTCGAATGACTTGGAAAAATCATAACCTTTAACTGGTGTATAATCTTTCGGATACTTTGATTTAAGATAATTGTAGTCGCGTGCTTTTTTTAATTGTTCTTCGGTGACCATAAAATTCACATGTAGATTTAGAGAGTCGATAGTAAGGAAAATATTTTATATGTAAACTATTTTAGAAAGTTTTGAATGAGACATTCTATTGTATTTAGTCGAAGCTTAGATTTATATATTTTTATCCATAAAATACAATCGTGAGTAGTGCATTAGACAGTGTAACCGAAAGTCAAAGAAGACTTTATAGAGGAACGAAAGTAGAAAAATTGTTTAAAAAATTTCTTGGTGATCTTGGAAGGGACGTAGTTTTTGAACCAACCTACTCACTAGCAGAAAATCTGCACTATGTGAAAAGATATATTAAGGAGTTGGATACTGAAATCATAAAAGACAAGTTGTATGCCTTTTTTAAGCTAGGCCGTGGTTACGTCAGAGAATTGGTAAATCCTGACGGTAACTATTCAGGGTTGCTTTCTTCATTAAAGCCTGCATTACCGTTATTAGAAAGATATGTTGAATCTAGAACAATGTCTTCTGAATTGCAAAACGTCTTAGAAAGTATTGCTGAAAGATTTTCTCCAGGTTGGATAATAGGAAACAATGAAGAGAGGGTAAATGCTTTACTTTACAGATTGAGGTATTTCCTAAAGCCCGAATTAAATGACGCACATCCTTTAGGTTTTCCTAAAAGCAGGATTGTCCTATTTCTACCGACTGCCAGTGATTTACTTGAAATTATTGGGGTTTCCCATGAAATAACACACCCTTTTCTTGACAGGTTTCCGTGGGATGCTTATGTATATATTGGGGACTATTACAAAGAAGCTATACCAACAATAGTAGGCAATTATAGCGGTCTCTACGAAGTTGTTAAAAATGCACCGAATAGGTTGCCTGAAATAAAAGAGTTTGTTGGATATCACAAAGGCTTGCATAGCCCAGAAAATAGAAATGAGGATGCTTTAATTGATTGGAGTTTTTCATATTATTTAGGAGATGAGCGCACTTTGGAAACTATTGAAGAAATAGAAGCTGGAAAAATAGATGATGTAGATGGACTTGTAAATAAGACATTATCTAACTTACGGCGATGTGAGGGGCTTTCAGAGTTATTTGATGTAAGCTCACTCGTACTAAAAAGTGATATAAAAACTATATAATTTACTTACAGTAGATTTATAACTTTTATGCAAGCTTCCTTACAATTCTCCCAGTAAAAGAAAGTATCAATAGTCCTGTGATAACAGAAAGTGAATAACTTGTCGGTTTGCTGTAAGGAAAAAATAAGTGTCTAATAAACCCCAAATGCCCCTCCAAAGCATTATCATTGAAGTGCCGATTAAAAGTGCATAAAGCACATGCTCAGTTGTGATTGTGATTTTTTTTACTTCTTTTTTTATTAAGAATGATTTAAATTTTGTTTAATAAATTACTTCATCATCCCTTTGACAACCTTCATTACTTCCTGCGCGTCTATCTTTCCCCTAACCTTGCTCATCACGATTCCATAGGCTTTTTCAAATGACATGTTTGACTGTGATACAATTTCTTCTGCTATTGTTCTGACATTAGATGCTGTTAACGGCGCTAAATCCAATTCCTTCAGAGCATCACCAACACCATTCTGCGGATATGCGGCAAGATATCTGATAATTTCTGGTATAGCCTCCTTCACAATTTTCTTATCCTGCAAATAATCGAAAATTTCAATAAATCTACTCTCGGATATACGGTCAATTTCAATTCTCTCTCTCCTTTCCAAATCTTTTATCACAGAGGTGAATGTGCTTGCAACTATTGTAGGCTCGACTTTTTTAGCTGAAACGATTTTTTCGAATAAATTAAGATACTCAGAACCTAGAATTTCCCTTGCCAATCCATCAGGTAATTTTAGTTTTGTTTTGAATCTTTCCAGTTTATTTGTCCATGGTTCTGGCAAACTTTTCTTCAGATTGTCGATATATTCCTTTGTAAGTATTACAGCCGGTATATCCGTTTCTGGGTACATCCTGTTAGCTCCTGGCAATGGTCTGAGGAATCTTGTGGTGCCGTCTAGATTGGCTGCACGGGTTTCTTCCTTAGGTTTTTCTTTCATCTGGCGCTGAGCTTCAAACTCAACAATTTTAGATAGCAATCCTAATTCCTGCACCCCTTTCACTTCTGTTCTCGGCCCGTTCCTTATGCTCACATTAACATCCTGCCTGATCGAACCTATGCCATGTTTAGTTTTGTTTGTTGACCTTGCCAGTATTCCAATTTGGTATGCAATATCTTGCAGCTCCAGCGGCGAAAATCCTTCCAAGATTCCTGTGTCGATTTCGACCAAAGGAATCCCCAAACGACTTAATTTATAAGTAACTTTACCATTCTCCTCACTGACAATTGCCGCAGCATCCTCTTCTAAAGTTACTTGCGTTATAGTAATTCTTTTCCCTTTGTAACTAATGTGACCATTTAATCCGATGATTATCGTACGCTGGAAACTTGAAACAGCAGATCCATCAATTAGAATTTTTCTCATTATATGTATTTCACTTGGAATCTCGCAGTTTAAGAGAAGAGTTATCTGTAATGCTGTTTCTAACGCTTCTTTATTTAAGTTGTGTGGTGGTTCGTCATCAAGTTCAACCAAACAAGTCTCATTATTAAACATTTGATAATGAAAAGTACGATCTCGCAAATATTCGAACTGGACAGCAGCATCCATTTGACCAAGTTCCGACACCACAGGATGCATCTTTCTTACAATTGTGGCTATCGGTAATTTTTCTTTCATTTCTGTGGAGCAATTGCAAAACAGTTTACATTTTGTATCTAATTGTTGGTGTAGCTCAAGCCCAGCTTTCAACCTTAATGCACTATAATTTAATTTTTTATCCATCATCACACCGTTCTATCCCCGATTTCACCTGCGTAATTTGTCAGCATCATTTCCTTGATCTTGCTCATATCTTTCGTGTGACCGAGAACCCACATCAGCTTAACAAGTGCAACTTCTGGTAACCAATCATAACCATTACCTATAACACCGGTTTCATTTAGCATTCTACCTGCATCATAGACATTCAAATCTAACCTTCCATAAATAGTCTGTGGAGCTATAACAACAGGAACTCCACTATGGATTAAGCTATTTATTGTTGGTATCAAGCTTTTAGCAAATTTATCTCCATGAGAACCTGTTGGTACATGTCCTAATCCACTAACAGCTATCACAACACCGTCAAAATTTCTTAAACTTTGTAAGAATTCTGGTTTTATTCCAGGATACGTGTAAACTAAAGCTACGTTAGGATTTATTTTATCATCGACTTTAACATCGCCTTTAGCTCTTCTGTTAAAATCACTTCGGATATACTCAATCTTGCTATCAGGATACCAGACTTTTGCATAATGCAAAACATTCACACTTTTAAACGCATCTCTTGTAGAGGTATGCATTTTTCTGACCTTTACACCAGAATTAACGTGACAAAAATCATCGCTATGACTTGCATGCATACATACAGTTACTTGGGCTATATCTGAAGTTGCGGTAACAACTGAAGAAAGCAAGTTCATCTCATTATCACTGCCTCCTCTATCGCTACTTCGTTGGGCTGCTGTGACTACTACTGGCACTGGTAGGTTCTGTAGCATGAAACTTAGAGCTGCTGATGTGTAATGAAGGAAATCTGTACCGTGCATTAAAACTACACCTTCTGCACGCTCTTTATTAATCTCTTTAGCGACTTCGTTTGCGATTATTTTCCAGTGTTCTGTGGTTATGTCTTCTGACCACAAGTCAAACAGTTTCCTACCTCGAATATTTGCTAAATCTTGGAGCTTAGGGAAAGATAATAGTAAATCTCCGGGAGAAAATGCTGGATATACCGCTCCTGTGGTGTACTCAACTCTGGACGCTATCGTCCCGCCGCAGCCTAAGATGGAAACAGTGGGTTTTTCAGGGTCTTTCCTTGGAACCGCTTCTGCAGGCTTGAATCTTATAGGTCTGCCGGGTTCGAGTCGTCTTATTTTAGTGTCTCTTTCATGTTTTATGCCGATGTTGTAGCCGTTTGGCAGTTTTATTACAAGACTGGATATATCGCCTAGCTTTATCCTCGGCATGAGTATACCTACATACTCCTGTTTACCCCTGGTTACTAGAATCTTATCTCCAATGCGTATCTTTTTACTCTTAAGTAGTGACTCTATCTCATGAGAATACAAGTTTTTCCCAACGTATAATTATGTTTCAAGAATATAAAATTATGGGTTTTTGACCTGCTCATCGCAGTACAGCTTTGGATGCATCGTGTTTTAAGCTGGAAAATCCTGTTTTTCACACATGAAAATTGTGCATTGACAGAGGGATTTTGATGCACTGGTTATGGGCATTGGAAAATGCGTCTATTTGGCTATTGGCTTTGAATTTATACAGGGTTGCAGTAAACTAAACCCTCAGAAACCCTGTCAGAAAGACCTTCCTATATACTGCACCACACAGAAATATTTATGTCAGCTTGTAGTAATCTCAATTGGGGGTGTGAGATGGCAAGAAGAAGAGCTAGAAGAGCTGCTAGAAAAGAAGCTGCTACAATGTAATCAGTCACTTTTTATAGAACTTTGAGCAAATAGTTACCTTACTTTATAACGTTTCCAATACTTGTTGATATTTGCCTTTTCCCACACCACCCTGAACTTCTTCAATCCTTGCCTGACTTTACGAAATCTTTCTTTGAGGATTACCATGATATTATTTGGCTTTTTATAAAGATTATGGAACGTCCCATATGGGACACAATTTAACTTTTGCCCTACGTACAACATTATCGGAAATGTAAGACGTCTTACAGTTTCTCATGATACACAAGCTTGAATAAATCCTATGAACAATGGACTACGGTTGATGAGATATTATTTTGTGATATTTTAATGTTACCACCATCTTCTTTCATGTATATCGAAACTCATTTCGACCTGAGAAAGATCAGTGTTGTACTTTGCTTGGCGTAGACGAGCAATTAAATACTCTTTTGAATGCCATTTCGATAACAAAACATAAAATAATTTAGATCTTACTATATAACCAAATAGAGCAATATAAGAACCGTCCTCCGAATAAGTGTTTATTCTTGTCAAAGTGTTTTTTCTTATCAAGTGATAAGCAGTTCTTGGGAAATACAAACCGACTATATCTTGTGGTGTAGATTTATTATCACTTGGTGGAGTAGGTAAATCTGGTACAACATCAAGTGTGAATCCGCCCTCTGATATTCGTATACCACGCATTCTTCTATCTGGTGAAAATTGGGTATATAAATACTTGTCAATCTCTTTCGTCTTGTCAACAAATCCGATAGGACGAATTGCTGTACTTACTTGATTGTCTGAGGGTGACACACCAAAATAGGCTTCTAAAACTTATAAGCTTTTGTCGAGTGAAAACAACATCCCTTTTAACTCAAATCCAGACAAAATTATGTCTTTTCATTTTATTTGTGCTGACTGATAAAATTTTCTTTTTAGTATTATAATTAAAATTTTTAATGTTGAGCCATTTTAAGCCTTGTTTTATGGTAATTTGTGCGATCACTTAAATAGTCTTTTTAGGGTTGGTTTTTATCGGTAAATTTTAAATTTAACTTAGATCGGTATTAAAAATGAATTATAACGGAAATCGAGGACTTGTTGTTTTTGACTACAACAAGTCTCTTACTGGAGAGGGCAATGTACCCCCCCAACCCGAAGCTGTTGAAGCCTTAAGGATTTATTCCAGACGATTTCCTACAGGAAAAATTGGAATTGCAACGGGACGTTCACACAAAGATATAATATCCCAACTTAAAGACGTCGGACTTGACAGATTACCGCAAATAAAATTCATAGTAGGTGAACACGGTGGAGTAATTTATTATCTAGAAGATGGAAGTGTCGTTTATAGGGTCGATAAAGACCCAGTTAGGGAATTGACATATACTTTTGTTAGACGGATGAAGAATAGAAACGGTTATATTATAGAAGGCAAGGAAACTGCACTTTCTGTGGATGTCAGGGATAAATCCGAATTTCTTTACGTCGAGAAGTTGTTGGGCGAGATAATAAGCGACGGGGGGAATCTACCTTTTAGAGTTGTCACAAGTGACAATAGGTTCGTGGAAGCAGTCCTTTCCAGTCTAGATGATGGAGAAGGTAGAGGAAAAGTTAGTGCACTGGAGGATGCACAGGTTAATTGGGAAAGTATGGCATATTTTGGCGACGGATTAAACGATCGGGGGCCTATAAAACGTGTTAAAGTTCCAGGATGTCCGTCAAATGCAAATCCACGTTTAATAGAAGATGTAAAAATGAATCCGTATGGTATTGCCGCCCCTGAGCCAGAAGGTAGGGGTGCATTGTATTTTGTTAGAGAACTGATTGCCATGGTGCAATAATAATTTGTTGGAGAAAATTAAATGGATTTGGAAGAAGTAGTAAAAAGGTACCTTGTAGAAATACCAGAAATGTATTTTGAGAAAGAAGTCAAAAAGCCTTGGGGATATGAAAGACATTACAACATACCTAATGAACCTCGAATTAAGATTTTATCAATAGAACAAGGCCACAGGTTAAGTTTGCAGTATCATAACGAAAAAGACGAAGCAATCGGGGTTCGTAGGGGCGAGTTGTTATTGGTTATAGGTTCTCCGTCTGAAACGGCTTATCCAAATGGGAATTTAAAAGACCTAATTTTGCGTGAAAGGCAGGTATTTCACGTGTTTCCACAAACTATACATAGATATTGCTCGAGCAACGGTCGTTGTGAATTGGTAGAAGCTAGTATAGGGGAAGACGAAGATATAACAAGATTAGAAGACGATTATAGAAGGGAAAGGACAATCACACCTTAAATTTCTATCTTCTTAAGTAGTTATACTGAGAAATGGTATACATGCCTCTCGACCTGAAGGTGAAGGCATATTAGAAATTGTCAATGAGTTATTAAGGAAAGGATATCTATGATAAATTCAGTACCTAGTCTAAACTCTGCACGACTAAGATTGGAAGAATATGGATTAAAAAGTTCTATTGAAAATTATAGAGGTCGTGATGTGTTAATTCTTCCTTTATCTGAGAATGTTTCTTACACCTATGAAGTTGGCCCAAATCATACTTGGTCGGTAGCTTCAGTTTTCTCGCTGTTAACAGATGGTGAAATGATACCTGCGATGGGTAAAGACGAAGATGAGTCTGAAATTGGACAAGATTATAGATTTAATCCGTCACAAGACCCCATCCAGCTTTCTAACCCACCATACCCTGGTATAAAATATTTTGCAGATATAATTAGTTGGGGTAAGCCGGATTTGTCAGCACTGGAAGAAATGAAACGCCTGCAATCTCAGCTTTAAAAAGTCTTTTTTTCAATTGTGGAATATGGAAAAATTATCAATTGGCATTGACATAGGAGCCACTAATGTAAGAGTTTGTTTAGGTAATGAAAAAGGCGAGATAAAAATAAAGCTAGCAGAAAAACTAGATGTTGAAAACAGGAATTCAATCTCGCAACAGATTATCAGACTGATAAAATCGTTTAATGCAAAGGATGTTTCATCTATAGGCGTAGGCACTGCCGGACCTTTGGACCTTAAAAAAGGTGAGATTAGCCCTGTTAACATACCTGTAAGAAACGTTCCTGTAGTCAAGCCATTGGAAGAAGAATTTAATGTCCCTGTATATTTTGTAAATGATTGCGATGCAGCAGTTATCGGAGAGAAGATATTTGGAATGGGAAAAGGTGAAAGCCATTTGGCGTATATAACATTAAGCAGTGGCATAGGTTGTGGGGTAATTGTAGATGGGAAAGTTCTTTTAGGCAAAGAAGGCAACGCAACGGAAAATGGGCACCATGTTATTGATTTTGAAGGCAAGTTAAAATGTGGTTGCGGTTCATACGGTCATTGGGAAGCTTACACCTCAGGTAAAAATATACCTAATTTCGTCAAACTATTAACCAAAGAAGATTCGAGGTTGCCTGACAGTTTGATTCTAAAATTATCCGAAAACAGTTTAGACAACCTTACATCTGAAAAATTTTTTGAAGCTGCAAAAATGGGGGATGGAGTAGCTTTGGAAATTGTAGATAAGATTGGGATGATAAATGCGATCGGTGTATCTAATATTAATGCCGCTTATGATATTTCTTTAGTTACAATAGGGGGAAGTGTTGCACTTAAAAACGCCGATTTGATCTTGCAACCGATTGTAAAATATGCGCCGAATTACTCGATAAATAGAATTCCAAAAATTTTTATCACGCCATTAGGAGAAGATATTGTTTTATTTGGGGCATTGGCACTAGCTTTTAATCCGTCTTTAGTTTTTTAAAATATTTGGAACACTTTCTAACAGTTGGTTAATAGTTCCGATTATTTATGCGATAAAAATTTTACAAATAAAATGTAGTGACAAAAAAATTTTGTAAAGCAATTGCAATAAAGACAGTTAACCCAACGTTAATAAAATACGCTATTAAATTAGTTGAACCTTCTAATGTTACATCTCTTGCAATGCTCATTACAAATCTTAATACCATGCAGGTTAAAACTATTCCTATGAACGGCAGATGGGGAGAAAAGATTCCTGCTACGACAGCTATTAGTCCTGTTATAAGAGATTCTGGTGAAGGGAAGAATAATTCCCATCCTGTATCAACCAGATGTCCTCCTAGAAGCAAAGTATAAATTAAATCAATCATCCCCCACACAATAGGTACAACTAAAAATCCGAAAAGAAAACCACTCAAAGGACCATATGCAATACCAATGAGAATGGAAGGTAGTGAATAGAAATCGAGCCCGAAATATAATGGTGATCTTAATTCACCGAAAATAACTTTATCGATCCACAACATTAAATAAATAATCAAAAATCCAAAGCCGTCTATCAAGTAAAATATTACAGAACCTAATACAAGCATAACTAAAGCTGCTATAGGTTTGTTAATGTCTATCACCCATGATATAATTTCAATGCCTAAATAAAATCTCCACTACATCATTATTTTTAAGAATATATTCAGCACCGATTTTTTTCTTAGTTCTTGCATCCAACCCACCAATAAATCTTTCGCCTATGTCAGTGTGGATTTTGAATCCAAATTCTTTTAGACTAGTCCCTGAAGGTATTAAAAAGACGTCGGGTAATACCGCACCGGATGTATCGGTCAATTTATTAGCATCGGCGACAGGATATACGGCAATATAATTCAGAATTTCAAAAACAGCTTTGTTCAGGCATTCCTGCACGCCGGTAGAACCAAATTTATCAATAACCTCCCTTTTAATGAATTCCAGTCCCTTCTGCTGTGCTGCGTCTAAATTCCCAATTACTTCGAATCCATTGCCAACTTTGTAACTAACTAATTTTTTCTCTTCCGCTTTTTTCAATGCTATCTCAGATTCTGCGCTTGTGGGAATCATTTTGTATTTGTTTCTTAATCTTTCGAAGTTTTCTTGCGATTGTTTTAAATCGATTTTATTGGCGACTATAAGGATAGGTTTTGATACTTCCCGCAATCTCTTTGCAAACGATTCTATTTCAGATATAGGATGTTCATCCAGAGTTTGTGATATCTGCTCCTTCGTTGCTCCCAACCCGCTTAACTGCTGCTGCAATGCGTCCAAAAGCTCGGCTTTCCCTGCTGGCAATTTTTTCATTTTTTCCACATTTCGCTTTATCACATCAGTAAACCACAGATTAATCTCATTCTCTACAAACAGTATATCGTCTTCTGGGTTGTGATTTTCGGTTGGCTTGCCTTCGGAATCTGTCATGCCGGAAAAATCTACCACATGCAGCAGAGCAGAAGCTTGTCGGATGTCATCTAAAAACCGAAGCCCCAAGCCCCTGCCTTCATGCGCCCCTGGAACTAGTCCCGCTATATCCCACAGCTGTATCGGCACAAATCTCTTCCCACCTTTGCAGTAGCCGCTCTTGGGATTGCATTTAACCCCAAATTCTTTATCAACACAATCTATAACAACATAACTTGTTCCTGTGTTCGGTTTTATCGTCACAAAAGTTCTGTTAGATATTTCGACATCAACCAATGTGGCCGCTTTAAAGAAGCTGGATTTCCCGGAATTTGTTTTTCCCGCAATAGCAACTTCAACCATATCAATTAACTATTCAAGAAAACATTAAAAGTATTATATCTTGAATTTTCAATTATCCATTCATGAAAGCAATAGAAATTAGAAATGTGTCTAAAACCTTCAAAGGTTATGGACAGAAATTCTACGCTTTAAAAAATGTTTCGTTAGATATCACTCAGGGAGAAATATTAGCGCTGATAGGTCCAAATGGCAGCGGCAAGACAACTTTAATTAACATTATCTTAGGCCTTTTACTTCCTGAAAAAGGCAGAATAAAAATATTCGGTAAATCTGTTGAAGATGCAAGTTTTCTTGAAAATGTGAATTTGGCATCAGGAGAAGAGAAATTCCATTGGATGATGACTGTAAATGATATCTTGAATTTCTTTAGTAGTGTGTATGGGCTGGACAGTTCTGTAAGAAAACAAAGAATTAAGGAATTGGTTAACTTATTGGGTTTGTCTAATATTTTGAAGAGAAGGTTTGACTGGCTATCAACTGGGGAAAGAATGAGACTGGCTTTAGCCAAATCCCTTCTCAATAAACCGAAAGTTCTTTTGCTGGATGAACCGACTCTTGGATTAGACCCTGAAATTGCGATAAAAATTAGAAATGAGATAAAAAAACTCAACAAAATATACAAAGTGACAATCTTGCTCACATCACACTACATGCTTGAGGTGGAACAACTTGCAGACAGGTTCGCTTTTATAAACAAGGGGGAAATAGTGGAAATCGGTGAAATAAGTCAATTCAAAAGAAAACGGCAAACTTTGGAAGAATACTTTGTAGAAAAGGTAGAGGGAAAATGACATGAAAGTAAATAGAATCTTGGCATTGCTGTACAGAGATTTTTTAATCTTCTCTCGAGTTAAATGGAGGTTAGCTGAGACGTTCTACTTTCCTATAACAACGATTTTGATATGGGGATTATTTTCTATATTCATGGGGAGATTTGCTGTTGAGGCTGGATTAATAGTTTTAGTTATGAACATATTTTGGAATTTTGCTTATACTGCCCAGAATACTACAAACATGTCAATGCTAGAAGATGTGTGGTCTGGCGGTTTCAGGCAATTATTTGTATCGGGAATTACGGCAACAGAGTTTGTAATAGCTCGACTTTTGTTTTCCATGATCATATCCCTATTCCTTATTTTGGTAATGTCAATAATTTCTTATTATGTCTTTGACGTATCTCTTATCATCCAAAAGTTTAGTATATTCACTATACTGACTTTCATAACTATGATTTCTTCCTTGGCTTTAGCCGTTATTATTGCTGCATTGCTTTTTGTTTTCGGTAGAGAATATGGCTTTCTTGCATGGACAATGCTTCAATTATTTATTTTATTATCTGCGCCGTTTTACACAGTAGATATACTCCCTAAACCTGTACAATACATCTCACAATTGATGCCTTATACAGACGTGTTCGAGTCTGCTAGAAACTTGATAACAACCGGCACTGTAAGTTCCAATTTACTTCTGAGAGGATTTGTAATCTCTATCTCATATCTTCTGATTTCGTTTCCAATATACTATTCTGCATTTAACTTGGCGCGTAAAAATGGCAACCTTGTAAAGTTGAGTTAGCTTTTGGCCATCGCATACAATTCCCTCACCATTCTCTCAATATTCTGTATTCTCTGGTTTATCGCCTCATATTCTATCTTCAGGCTGTCAATCTGAGTAAGCATCAAATCCACTTTCGCTTTAAGGTTCTCTGAGGATGCGTCTGTCGGATAAGTTGGTTGTGCCGAATAACTTGGTTGTGCAACTGGCGGAGTATAAGGTGGTGGATAACTTGTTAATGGTACTTCTTCCGCAGGAGGTTCTTTCTTCTTCCCTCCAAAAATTAACTTGAATGGAAATACAATAACTTTTCCTATGGTTCCTACTGCCCCCATTTTATCCCCTCATCACAATTTCTGGCGCTATGCCTAAAGTTTTTTCAATTGCCCCTTTCAAGTCATTGATTTTTATCCTGCATTCCTCCATATAATTTCTCCTTACATCGTTATAAAGTGTTCGAAAGTAAAGCCATCTAAGAGATTTGTATATAGTGCTTCTAGCCCATGGTGTATTTTCAGGTGATCTTGTCAGCAACTTGCCTGTCAGCAGAACAAAAACATCGCCATCCTTATTCGGGTCTGACGGCTGGTTTCCCTGCATTGTAACTTCACCCCAAACAGTAGACCACATATCATAACCTTTCCTGACAATGAATCTTGAGAAAAACCATCTCGGTTCAGTAGTGTTGTCCCATCTGAATTCTTTTTCATAAATATCTTTTCCTCGAACATCAAATATTGCACGCAAAAATTGGGGTACGGTTTGGTAAATCCTGAAGGGGTTGGGACCTTTAAAATCTATTCTTATCACCCTCTCAGGGGCTAAACAGTCATCTTCCAAAACCCATGTCGCCATCTCATCACATCTTTGGTAGAACGTTAAAGAACGATTTCAGCTCATCGGTGAATTGCAGCAAAAGTGCGCGGCACTCTTCTATATATTTCTTCCTTATGCCTTGATAGATGACCTTGTGGTAGAATGTACGAAACATCTCATAAATCAAGCTCCTCTGCCATATAGTGTCTTGAGGGTATTCGGTCCTTACCTTGCCTTCAAAGGCTACTCTAAGATTCCCCTCTTTCCCAAATTCCTTGCTCGGATGTGTTGTGCCATCAATTGTTATTGTTATATCTTGAAATGTGTGGGAATCCAAATCTTTTATCAGTTCAAATCTGACATGAAAGCTTTCGCCGCCAGCAACCTTTTCCCATCTGAACTCTCTTTCCTGTACTTCCTTTTCCGTGATGTTGAACAAAGAGCCGAATAATTTACGGATGAATTCATATGCTTGCTGCGGATTTGGACCGGTATATTCCAGGACAGCTCCAGGCCTAGGTATAAGACAATAATCATGAATCAATATCCTTGCTCTTGCGAATACTGGCAAACAATCACTAAATAGAATATGTGAATCTTAAACTAAAAAGTATATGTAATTAAATAATAGTATGGTTCTCCAGAAGATTTTCGGCTGGTTGCTGATTTTGGCAGGATTGTTTTTCGTTATCGCCCTGCCAGGAATTGGACCTGGTAGAGGATATTTGCCAGATGAATTTACAAGAGTGTTCATAGTTATCGGTATAATTCTTGTGGGTGTAGGCATTTTCCTTCTGGTTAAAAGTTAATGAAATTGAAAAACAAATAATATTATATGTCGAATGTCGTAAAAGATGATATTTTCAATACAAACCCTGGAATGGGAATGAACGCGAATAATTTTGAAGGGGAGATAACTATAGATATAACCACTCCTCTTGGTGGGATGTCTGGACAGTATTACTCGCTAATGTTTGAGATGGGTAGGAGAGGATTTGCTATTTTTAAAATTGAGGAAAGTATCGATGTTTCGCCTGTATTCAAGCAATATTACGATTTGACAATTCAGCAGAAGCAGGCCTTGGAGGCGCAGGTTAAATCGGGATTGGGCCAGATAGCTACCGCTATCCATGATTATGAGCTGATTTTTCATGACTTGAGAAAATACAAAGAATACTTGGACTACTTTACAAAAATTGAACAGGGCGAGATGCTCCTTAAGAGCAAGAAGAAAGAAGAGAAAGAGAAGGGCGAACAATCAAAGAAGGAAGGCATGCAAACACTGCGCTCTGTGTTTATTGATCAAGTTGACGCCCATACAGGGGAGCAGATTGCCCTAAAGACAATAACAACAAGATGGCCGACGATTATCGTTGATTTCATGCGATTGGACGACAAAGATGTTGACCAAAAAAAAATTGCTGATAAATCTGGCATCTCAGAAGCCGAAGCTTCTATCCTGGCGACTAAAAACAAACTGTTCATAGAATGGAGGGATTCTCTGTTTAAGCCAACATTAACGCAAAGATACCAGCATGTCCTTCGATTAGTTGAAGCGAGGAAGACTTCAATCCAAAGCTACACAGAAATGCTCAAGCCTGTCATAGCAAGATTTAAGATAATAAATGATGCTTTGGAGAATCCTGGGGGAAGGGTTGTCCCATGGAGAAGCTTCTTTCAGCCCGCCTCCCAAGCATACTCGATGGACAGGACAAGAATTTGGGCTTTCTTGCCATTTGGTCCTGCAGAAAAATACAAAGTAACCCGCGATTATCTTGATCAGGTTTCCCCAAGAAAGGCTGGGTTCACGAGAAATGAAATAGAGCAGCTTGTTGCAGCTGGTAAACTTGCCAAGGGTGCTGACTTGCCTGCTCTTCCTGTTGAACCTTCCATAGATGAGATAGTCCGTAAGTATGTACCAGAAGTTGAGAAATTTTATAAGGTAAAACTTACTATTGCAGATGTGTTTGATGCAAGAAAGAATTTGACTGATTTATTCTTAAGAAAAGCGATGGAAACCGTAGGTCAGAGGGCCTATAAATCAATTGGTCAGTATGTGGCACCTGGTGTCACCTGGCAGTTCAGTCCGTATTATGTGTTTTTGGATATACCATACCCGAGAACTGTTATCAGAAATCCAAATGGAACTGAGATGGAGGATGTGATGATAGAAAATATGACAGTCCAGGGAAGGACACAGAATGTTATTATAGTTTGCCTGCTGGAGGTGTTGGCACGCGAGAAACAGCTGGAGAATTACATTAGTCAGCTGGTCGGCGAAGTGGGCGGACCTGATCTGAAGACAATAGACGAACTTGCAAAAGAACAGTATCCAGAAATTTTCGGAAAACCCGCTCCGAAAATGATGACAGGGATGGATATAGCAAAAGGGGCTAAACACTTCAAGTGGTTTTTAGGCGACTTTATGGAAATGATAGGACGCAAGTGGGGGATACACTTTGATTGGTTAAGGGCAAGAGGACCTTACGAGTTTGCTATGGACGACAGGATTGCAGAAGTGTTCCAGCTAGAAAATATGATGCAAGGCTATTTCTTTGTTTTAAGATATCTTCAGAAAGGTGCTGGTGTGCCTGGGGTAAGGGTGTGATATGGCTTATCAATTGGCTATGTCGAGCGGGCTTGCGCTTGTCAGAAGAGATCCTAACTTGATGGGTATCAGCAGGAAGATGCCTTCTGTTATTTTTTATGGTGTGAATATGGTGCAGGTGGATATGGAAACTCAAATGTCTGCCGAGATATTCGAACCTGATGTCGAGCAGTTTGTGAAGAGATTTTATGAAGATTTAGGTATCAGGTGGGTGATGCATGGGGAGATTGGGCAGACTGTTGCATTCGAGACCGCTCTATTGCAGAGATGGAGGGGGGTACACAGAAGGTTGCATCAGTATATGGATGCAATGTACGAAAAATTCGTGAAGCCTAAGGACATGGGCAAATATTTGCCTGGTTACATTGACTTTCACATATCTAATGAAATGGTTCTTGGATATTTTGCAGAGAGATTCAGGGTAGCTGGTTTGCCGACAGTCGACTTCAAGGGAAAATATGATTGGACACAATTGTTGAAGGAAAATCCTGATCTGGATAAGTGGTTTAGAGATGTTATGCTACTCCTAGTTTACGGCAGGGAGGTGCCGGTTGCTACTACTGGAGAAGAACTCAAAGATAGAAAAAGAGAATTGATAAGGCACAAAAAAATACAAGAGATACGAGAAAAAAATCCAGAGAAATTCAGACAAGCTGTAGAGGAATATGGTAGAAGACACCCTGGTAGAGAACCAAGAGAAGAAGATTTAGAAGAAGTGCTACCTGAAATAAAACCAAGAGACGAGGAAGTAGTCCAAGAAATTTACGATGACTGGCTAAGTTTTAGTGCAACACGATATACAAGAGGAGCAATTACTGATGAAGAAATTGCTTATGCGCTTATCGCAAAATATCTTGAGCTTAAAAGAGATGATACGAAAGAACCTTTATGGAAATTATTTTTTGGGGACAAAATTTTAGAAGATTTAGAAAAAAAATGGGGGACTGAAAAGGAACCAAGAAGGTTAGTCAACCTTAGGACTGGAGAAATTTACCTTGATCCAGATATAATTGCGATGGTCGGATGTAGATATATCATAGGACATTTTGAATCTGATCCTTTACCAGAATACCTAGCAGAAATGTTTCAAAAAAAACCAGAAAGAGAAAGAGATCCTTTCTACAAGAAAAATGGTATAGACAAATTAAAACAAGTAAAAGTAACACTCGTTTTTGAAAATCCTGAATTATCAGAAGCTGGAACAGAAGGTTTGCAAAGAATTATTCGTGGGAAGCACATGTACAATTTTGTTAAAGCCGTCGAACAGATGCTAAAAACAGATTTGATCAGACTGTTAATAGATCTGAACCACTGGGTGCATAATGCTATCGACCCTGCTAGTGAGTTCGATATTTTAAAGAAAGAAGCACCAGATTTCGGGAAATACGTCAAAGCCATCCACATTTACGAACCGTGGCCGATACATGAACACGCACCTTTCGACATACCGTCAGATGAGCAGGTGAAAATCTACAGATGGCTCTACCAGATAAGGCAGATAGGATTTAAAGAGGGGATACTTGTTTTTGAAAGAGGCGGCGGAGAAAATCCGCAACAGATTGCCAGGACGGTTATCCTTGCATTAAGGGAAATAATCACTAACTTGGAGAAGGATGTTGAACCTAAGAAATTGCCTTTGGAATTCTATGGCATATCACCGGCAGGAGTTTTCTCGCCAGAAAGGCAGATGGTTATTATTAGAGAGCATGCAAGAGATCCATTAAAGGGGTTGATAATTGCGCCTGAAGAAGAGCATACAGCACTAGGCAAGGAGGCTCTGGCTAAGCCAGGGATGACGCCTGAGAAGTGGAAGAAGGAAGAGCTAAGATAACAATTAAATGCCTAGAATCTTTTTAATCACGTCGTCTATCTGAGTTAAAATACTATTTTCCAGATCTCCTGCTTTTTTCTTTAATCTGCTTTTATCTATGGCCCTCAATTGAAAAATCAGACCAACAGAATCTGTTTCCAATCCATTTCTTTCAGATTTCTTAATTTCTATGGTATGAGGAAATCTAAGTGCTTGTATGTTGGATGTTATGGGTATGATAATGCAGATGTTAGCTTCCAAATCCGCCATAATTACGGCAGGTCTTGTACCAGTTTGTTCATGTCCTACAGAAAGGGGCAGTTCAACCGACCAAATTTCTCCCTTCTTCATATTTTTCTCTCGAACCCCTCTAAAGCCTCGTCACTTGCAGTATCCCATGCCTCAAACTCTTTCTTCAATTCTGCGAACTTCTGAATCTCATCTAAATAAACAAGAATAGCTCTCCTAATTATTTCCTGTGTTTGCATGCCTAACAAGATAGAAACTCTTTCAATCTCTTCTGTTGCATCCTTTGTTAATTTTACTTCCATAACTTTACTTAGAGTAAAGCATTTATAAGTTTTCGGCAGTCAGTTCTTTTTTCTTTCATCCGCTAGTGGAAAAGCCAGGGATGACGCCTGAGAAGTGGAAGAAGGAAGAATTGGATAAGATTTCTTGAGTTTTATATGAAAGTTGTTTAACACCATCTGAAGTAGCTGGAATTAAGTTGAATTTGAAAGAGAATAGATGGTTAGGATTATTAAGATTAAGTCTTGAAAAGAAGAATAAGTTATCTGCAGGAAATGGATTTTAAACTTGTGTTACTAATAAGAGAAGTGTATACTCTACAACAGAAATCTTTATATAGAATTTATTTCACTTATAAGTAGTGAATAAATATGGGTTTAAAAGTTTTAATCGGAGGTACTGTAGTGGGTTTGGTAGCACTAGCAACATCTTTATTCGCACCTATTATACCTGAAAAGGATTATACTTTTATTGGTTCGTCTGATGGGAAAAGTTGTGAAATTAAACAAGTTCGACGGTCAGTCTATTCACCAAGCCGACGTGTTCAGCACGATGAAAGGGTCGTTAGAGTTAAAGGTGGTACAGGATATGAAATAAGTCCAGGCTACATACTAACAAACGACCATATAGCTAAAGCTTATCGTCTTGGCATATTAAACCCTCCGATACTTATTTATTCGGTTGATGATTCTAATTCTAGAGAAGGTGCGATAATAGAACGAAGTGAAACAGATGATTTAGCATTGATATCAGTACAACCAAGAGAATTGACTGGTAAAGTAAAATTTCGAGAACAACTTCCATTAAATGCAAGAGTTACACTCAGAACAATTAACCCAACAAATGGAATGTATAGTAGAAAATCTAGTCTAATAGATATAGATGCAATAAGTAAATCATATATCCTGCCAAGTAGTCTGCCAAGTACTGCACATGAAAATGCTATACATGGTAATACTTCAGCAGGTATACGATATACAAGCGATCTTTTCACAGGAGCTGGTATGAGTGGTTCATCCATCACAGACCAAAATGGCAGTATTGTAGGTGTCTATAGTACAGGCGGTGCGAATCTAACAAGAGGGTTTGGTTATGCTCCTGCAAGAGCTTTTGACCCTTTTGAGAAGACAGAAGAACTAAAGAGAAAATACCCTGATGCGGAATTCTACTTTTCATCAACAGAACCTTCCTCAATAGTAAAATTTTTACAAAGGTACTGCAATAAACCAAAAGATAGTATAGTAAGATTTTCAGCTAATTCTAGAGATAGAGAATTTTATAAAGAGCATGGATATGATAGATAGAGTACCGCCCAAGAAATTAGATATGAAAAGATAGATATTTTCTACAAACCCATCAACAGAAACTTAACAAATCTTGATTTTTACAATTTTCAACAATTAATTTAACAGTGCATGATAATTATATCCTTATAAATTTATCTTCTTTTAACCACTTCTCAGTAACAGTAACCTTTATATATAACCAAATCAAGAGATATTTATGCCTTTCGAAACTTTGGAAGAAGAGCTGGAAGATGTGGAACTGGCCAAGAAACAGCTACAACAACAAGCTCCACAGACAAACCAAAAGGATGCAATAGAAAAGGTAGTCAAGTTCACCAATACCGTCAGGAAGCAATATGGCGAGCTGATAAAATCTGTTCTTATTTTCGGCTCATCTGTAAAAGGTACGATGGTAAAAGGCTCTGACATTGATGTATGGGTTATCGTTGACGACACAGCAACGAAAGCTACGGAAGACTTGAACAAAATCATAGACCATCTTTATCTGATAGCAGCCGAGATGAAGGAATTGCACATACAAGCCCATACCTTGACAGAATTCTGGCAGTCTATAAGAGTCGGTTCGCCTGAGTTTTCAAATTTCCTTAGATATGGATTGGCTATATACGACACAGGCTTCATCAAACCTATCCAAAGAATGCTGCAGATGGGATTGATTCCTCCTAGTGATGAAACTATCAGCTTGAAGGCAAGAGCTGCTGGAGCGAGATACAAGAAAGTTAAAGGCGAGGTCAAGATGCTTATTTTCGATCTGAGATATACCACACTGGATATCGTTCAGGCTGTTGTGATGCATTATTACAAGGAAACACCTGACTACAAGAAGGCACCTGAATTTTTGGAGAAGCTTGTCAAACAGAAGAAGCTTGAAAAGGAATATGTGGATAAATTTGTTCAACTGGATAAGTTGTGGAAAGATATTGATCATGGTGATATTAAGGAAGTTACTACCGATCATTTGAACGAGGCGCTGAAATTGACGTATGATATCATAGACAGGTTGAAGAAATTATTGCCGAAGGATTTTGTTGGTGAGGAAATTCCAAGTGGGTGGTGAGAATTAGAGAAAACTATAAATTTAGCGGGGATGAAGATTTTATAGCTCCAAACGAAATAAAAAGAAGGATGGCACGAGCCTACATGATGGAAGGGTTACAGTTACGACTCGAAACTGATAACTTACCACCTCCACCAATTAGCGTAGAAAAAACTCCTAAATTTCTCTCAGCTTTAAGAGAATATCAAATTGAAATTCGTCCTGATAGTATTCATGTTCGTCTTGGAGACCCATATCATTTTTGGGTAGGATGCGGATATGTTACACCAATATTCTTAAGGAATTGAGGGGTAAAATGCCAAGAAAAAGAAACGAAAACAAAAGCGTACCAGAAATTAAAGATAACCCAGTTAATCCTGCTGCTATACCAGAATCTAAACTAGAAACAAAAGAACAGAGAATGGAACTTGTAAAGAATTACGCAAAAAAAGTTCTGGAAAAATACGGACAATATATAAAAGCAATTGTGATGATGGGTTCTGTAACTAGGGAAGAATTCAAACCCAAAAGTGATATAGATATTTTTGCTGTTGTTGATGACACCACCTTCAGCTTGACCAATGAGATGCTAGACAAGATTGATGGTGATTTGCTCAAGATAGCTGACGAAATGCCGGAAGCTTGGATAACTGTGAAAACCCCTGATGGAAAAGATGAAAAAATTAATCTAATCTCTGTCCAGCCTGTATACACTCTGACAGAATTCTGGGATTATGCTAGAGTAGCACACCCTATAATTTATAATTTCATCAAGGAGGGAGTTCCGATATACGACACAGGATTCTTTGCGCCGATTAAAAGATTATTGGAAATGGGCAAGATACCAGCGACAAGGGAAGCAATAGAAAGCTACATGGAAGGCGCACCAAAGAAATTGCAAAGAGCGAAGACTGTCAAGTTGCTCATGCTTGCAGAAGATTGTTATTATGCAATGTTGAATGCTTCACAGGCTGTATTGATGTTCATGGGACTGGCGCCACCGGTACCGAGCAAAGCTTATGATGAAATTGTTTTGCATCTAGTCAAACCAGGAATTCTTGAGCAGCAATATGCTGATTGGCTGAAGGAAATTATTGACATCAGGAAGAAGATTGAACATAAGGAATTGATGGATGTAAGTGGTGCTCTTGTTGACGAATGGATTGATAAAGCTGAGAAATTTGTTGACAAGATGTTCGGGCTGTTGAATGCGCTAGAAGTCAGAAAGAAGGAGAAGATTCTGGAAAGAACGCATGAGGTGATGTACAAGGCTGCGATTACTGCGATTAAAAGTTTGAAGAAACTGCCAGAGAACACAAAAGACGAGGAAATTATCAAGATGGTAGGAGATGTACCAAAAGCTTTCAGAAAGGAATTCGTTGAAACAAAATTATTGGAGCCGTATTATTCTGATATATGGGATAGGATTGAAAAGATGAAGAAACAGGCAGATGAGAAGAAGATAATGGAAATACCAGACAGGGAAGTTTATGAAATGAGAGAACATGTCAGAAAGCTTATCAGAGATCTGGCGAAGGTTTTGAAGGATAGAGGTATTTCTGAAGATAAAAAGAGTGATTTAAGTGATACCTAAACTAGTTGTGTTATCGGGCTATCCGTATAGCGGTAAAACAACTTTATCGAGTTTTATGGTAGATGAACTTGGATTCCTACGAGTTGGGATAGATCAACTTATTAAAATGATTTATAACCACGAAAGACTCAATCGAAGTTTTAGAGATTGCTATACTCGCGAAGTGCGTGCACTTTGGCAACAACCATTCAATGATATAAAAATGCAGTTTCTTCAAGCTGGCTATGACACGGTTGTAGACTCTGCTGCACCTTTTAATGAAAATCGTAGATCTATTTTGCATACGGGGGATATTCCTGTAGAGAAGTATCTAATATTTTTATCTGTGGATCCAGATATTTTAAGACAAAGGAGTATGCAAGCAATGGGACGTGAATACGATCTTCAAAATTGGGTAACAGGTGGTACTTGGGAAGAACCGTTATCAGCAGAAGAACTCGGATGTAAGGATGTATTAACATATCCCAATAATACACTAGAACAAACTGGAGCTATGAATGCTGATCTGAAAAGAAGATTCCCACGAAGATGGACACCTCAACTTGTTTAAAATTTTTAAAAGAATTGAACATTTATGTCAATCAAGTTTGGACTGCTAACAAATCCTGCAAATAATATCTTAGAAGAAATTAAGCTTATTCATAAACTTGGTTTCGATTACGTGGAGTTTGGAATAGAACCACCAAGAGGATCACCAGAAGTTATTCTCAGAAACAGAAGCAAAATCTTGGAATTAATTAAACGATTTAATTCTCCGCCTTTAGCACATACCGCATGGTGGATAGATTTCGGCAGTGGATACGAAATTGTAAGGAGAGGTTGGGTCCAAGAAGCTAAAAGAAGCATCGATACTGGTAACTCTCTCCGCATAAAGAAAATCAACTTCCACTTTTATTCTGTCGGTCTAACAAAAGCATACAGACCTTATCATAAACAGATACTCGCTAACATGGTAACAAGTTTGAAGGAAGTTGTAAATTATGGAAATTCTAAAAGTATGACAGTTATCTTTGAAAATGCACCAATAAAAAGCGACATTGTTGGTATCAGAGATTACAAGTTAATCATCGATAATGTGCCAAAATTAAAAGTTCACTTGGATATAGGTCATGCATTTATTGAAAATGGAATGAAAGGAGTAAAACACTATATCTTCACTTTCAAAGAAAAGCTAGAACACATTCATATTTCCGATAACCACGGTGAATGGGATGAACATCTACCATTAGGTAAAGGTAAGATAAATTTTGAACAAGTTGCTAAATGGCTGAAACAAATCGATTATGGAAAAACAATAACTTTTGAAGTGTTCACAAGCAAGGAAGATGCAAGAGATTCTGTAAGAAAATTTAGAAAAATGCTAGAAAGTAAAATATTTTAACTTACATAATTCAAGTGATTATTATGGTACAAACGTCGAATATACCGTTTAAAGTACAACAGTATATAAGTGAAGGCAGGTTCGCTGAAGAAATTAGAAAAGAAAAAGGTTATCAGTCTTTGCCTGATCCTGTAGTTGAAAAACTTTATACTCATGGAATTTACCTGTTGAAACAGTTAAATTATTTGCTGAAGACATCAGAAATTCTAGGCTTTCCAGACAACAACAAGATGTTATATTGTGCCCGCCATTCTGTATATTTGGAATTATGTGACTTGGGTTTTAGGGACTTTGCTGACAAGATGAGGAAACTTTAGAAAATTATCTAAATAAATACACAACTCCCTTCTGAACTAAAAATCCAATAAAAATAATATTCAATACTACATTTGAAAACCATCCTAAAACAGGAAATAATAAATAAACTCCTGCTACAGCATCCAAAGCACTTAATGGATTTTGTTTCATGACAGCGAAGGCAATTCCTTTTATTACAAAAAATAGAACAGCGCCTAAAGCATATGACTTTGGAAAGGCGTTAGTTAGTAGGTATAGTATTACAATTGAAATGGCGCCCAGATGCAAAATGGCAGTAATCTTATGTTCAATTCCCATAACTATCTAGAAATCCATTCCTTTTCTTCTTTATTTTCCTTTTTGTTGACATATCTTGCTAATGTGAACAATAAATCTGATAATCTGTTGACATAAGGGATCGAATTCTCATCAACCCTTTTCTCTTTTGATAATGTCACAATGCTGCGTTCAGCTCTTCTGCAGATTGTTCTGGCGACATGCAATAAAGACGATGTCTGAGTTCCTGTAGGTAGAATGAATCTTCTTAATTGCGGCAAATCCTTTTCAAATTTTAAAATATTCTCTTCGATAAATTTCACTTTATCCTTTGTTAATTGTGGTAATCTTGAGTTTTCAACTACAGAAGACAGTTGTGAACCGAGAACAAATAAATCTTCTTGAGTTTTTTCTAATACAGAATCGAATTCTTTATGAATATTAACAGAGCGAATTAAACCAATATACGAATTAAGTTCATCTAAATCTCCATATGCAGTAACACGACAGTCATCTTTGCTTACCTTCTTTCCACCAAACAAAGAAGTTTCTCCTTTATCGCCTTGCCCTATGTTAGGCTTCATATGGTAAAATACGCTAACAGAATATAAACCTTTTCTGACAATTAACAGTATGAAAATTTTGATAATACAGAATAAAGTAGATGTCTTAAATCCAATGCTGCAACTAAATGAAAAGCATATTCGGCAAATTAAAGGCCAATTTCCAAATTCAGAAGTAACAGTTGTTGACGATGCTAAAGAACAAGTCGACTCCAGGATACAAGAAACAGAAGTGATAATCACATTAAGCTTGAGCAACATAGATTTTGAAAAAGCAAAAAATCTCAAATGGGTTCACGTTACCTCGGCAGGAGTGGACAGAATACCCGAACCTATGCTTAAATCTGATATTTTAATCACGAATTCCTCTGGCGTACATTCGATACCAATTGCGGAACATGTCCTCGCTTTCATGCTTATGTTTGAGAGACAGATACACAAATCGTTCAGAACACAGATTACAGAAAAGAAATGGGTCAGAGATTACAAAATTTTATCGGTTTCTGAGTTACATGGGAAAACTATCGGAATTATTGGTTTGGGTGAGATAGGCAAAAAGATTGGCGAATTGACGAAAGCATTTGACATGAAAGTTTTCGCAGTTGTCAGAAACCTTAGAGAAAAGGATGATAATGTTGATGAATTATATCCTCCAGATGGTTTAGATAAAGTGTTACAAAATTCGGATTATGTTGTTTGTTGCTTGCCGTTAACAAAAGAAACCTATCATTTGTTCGATTACCAGAAATTCAAGAAAATGAAACCTTCTGCATACTTCATAAACATAGGGAGGGGAAAAATTGTTAACGAGCAGGATTTGATTAGAGCTTTGAAAGAGAATGTAATTGCTGGTGCAGGATTGGATGTTTTTGAAGAAGAGCCTTTGCCATCTGACAGTGAATTGTGGAATTTGGAAAATGTTATCATCACGCCGCATTATTCTGGTTGGACGCCTTATTACATGGATAGGGTGATTGATATATTTTGTGAGAATTTGGAAGCATTCCTAAAAAATCAAGAAATGCCGAATTTGATTGATAAGGAAAGGGGATATTAAGATGGATGCAAAAAAGTTGTATTCAAGATTAAACAAAACTTTTAAGCTAGATAAATATGGAGAATATGAGTGGAATATAGTTTATAACAAATTTATCAATGAAAATTTTAGAAAAAGACGTAATGGTGTTCTTCTAGATAATACCAAAGAAATAAAATATGTTTTTACTGCTGTTTTTCCAAGCGACGAAGTTTTAACCAAAATTCTGAAATCTAGAAAACATGATGTTCTATTAGTTACTCACCATCCTATGGTCTGGGACATTCGGAAAGCACCAAATGTTTTCACAAATATAAATCCGAAATTACTCCCAAAACTTAAGGAAAGAAGAATCTCTATTTATACGCTTCATGTCCCACTGGATAAAAATGGAAAATATTCTACAACAGTTAATTTAGCTAAAGCTTTAGGAATCATTCAAGAAGGGGAATTTTTAAAATATTTTGGTGTTAAGGTTGGTGTTATCGGAAGAACCAAATTAAAAACATCTGAACAATTAGAGGATAAACTCGCTTCTGTTGTCGAACATAAAACGAAATTGTGGAAATATGGAAGAACCGGAATCGAGAATGGAAAAGTTGCTTTAGGTGCAGGAGGAGGTAACGAGGTTTCTGTTCTTCAAGAAGTTGTACGATTGAAAATAAACACTTATATAACCGGGATAACCGCACTAAATGATTATTCTAGAAAAGCACATGAATTCGCAAAAGAAAACAAGATAAATATAATTGGAGGTACACATTATTCGACTGAAAAGTTTGCATGCATATCTTTATGTGATTACTTTGAAAATATTGGCATTCCTTGTGAATTTATTGAAGATAAACCTATTTTGGAGGATTTAGAATAAGAAAATCTAAGGAATTTCTGGTTGAAATCAAGTCTAAATTGCTTTAGTTAATTAAAATAAGATTTACATTGTTTTCTCTGTAAATAATGTGGGAAATGAACCCCCGATAACTTTATATACTAGTTAATTACTATAATAGTCTAGACATTAAAAACTATTAGGTGATTAAGCTGGAAAATAAAGATTTCATAGTAGAAAACGATGGTAAACGGTTTGTAGATGTAGTGAGATTGCTACCTGATAGAACTAGTGATATAAGGGAAATCGTTAAAGAAATGGTTGGAGATAAAGTTACTATTTATTCAAGAATCAGAGCCAAAAGTAAAGGTAGTGGCTCTAAGAAAGTTACTATTAACAGATTTATTGAACTAGATGAGTTGTTTTTTGAGGGGTTAGGACTTTGGCAAGCTGAAGGTGGTAAAAGCAAGGGAATATATTTTGGGAATACTTGTATTGAGATTATACAAAGGTTTGTAAAATTTGTTGAAGAGAAACTTGCTATTCCTAAAGAGAAATTTAAGGTACATATGATTGTACCGGCAATGAAAGAACCAGAAGATATTATAAAGAAAAGGTGGTCGGATATTCTTGAAATGGAAGTAAATAACTTTACAAAAATCTCAATCTTACCAAGAACAAATTTAGAATATGCACATCTATATTTTAATAGTGAGATCCTTCTTGAATTATTCAAATTACTACATGAAAATTTGAAACCAGTTATTTTGCGCTATCCTGATTTTGCTGCCTCATTTATTAGAGGTGTCATAGCTGGCGAAAGTCAAGTTGAATTGAAGCCATGGAAAACAATGAACTATATTTCTATTTCATCAAAAGATCTTAACGAAGTTAGTTTTTATAAATTGTGTTTAAAATCTTTAGGTATAGAATCAGGTCCGTATGATTATACTGGAATGAAATTTCCTATATATGGAAAAGATAATTTTGACAAAGTTAGAGATTTCAAGTTGATGGATTTACATCCTACTAAAAAATCAAAATTCGAAACCGGAATGAAAAACTATCAAAGGATTGTATCGGATCCTAGAACTATTGAAACCCTAATATTAAGACATTCGACAATCCCTAAGACTTATGCAGAGCTTGCAAAATTACTGAAGAAGGGAAGAAGTACAATTCAATCTTTCTATATTCCTCGGTTAGAAAAGAAAGGATTAATTAAAAGACTTGGAAAACAAAATCGAGCGTGGCTATTTCAAACAGTTAAAGAATTCATTCCTCTTTAGCTCTTTTTTCCATCTCTTCTTCCAAACCTAATTTCTTCACCAGTTCAATGTAGCGATTCCTGATCGTAACCTCGGTGATATTCGTGGTGTCAGCAACTTCTCTCTGTGTTCTCTTCTCGCCGATAAGGACGCATGCAATGTAAATAGCAGCTGCAGCAACTCCAGTCGGCCCCTTACCTGAAGTAATGTCATGTTTCTTGGCTTTCTTCAAAATTTCCACAGCCTTTGCCAAAACTCTGTCGCTCAATCCAAGCATGCTGCAGAATCTTGGAACATAACTCACAGGATCAGCAGGCAAAATTCTAATATTAAGCTCACGTGAAATATAACGATAAGTCCTTCCAATCTCCCTCTTGTCCTCACCAGATGATTCGGCAATTTCGTCCAAAGTTCTTGGTGAACCGAATTCCCTTGAGACGGCATAAGTTAACGCGGCGACAACAGATTCTATGCTTCTCCCCCTAACCAGTCCCTTGTTGACAGCCTGCTCGTAGTATCTTGCAATCTTTTCGTGAACGCTTCTAGACAAGTTCAAAAATGAAACTATTCTCTGCAATTCTGACAAAGCGAATGAAAGGTTTCTATCCTTGCTCTTGATCAGCCTCTTATGCCACTTGGTCAATCTGTAGTATTGAGCCCTTTTCTTTGTAGGAACCTTGTAAAGTTCGCCGACGCCTTTGCCAATCTCGGTAGTCAAACCTTTGTCATGCTTGGTGAATGTTAATGGCGCACCAGCCCTTGCCCTTCTGGACATCTGCTCCGTATCAAAAGCCCTCCATTCCTGACCGGTATCAATCATTTCCTCTTCCATTACCAGCCCGCACTTGGAGCATACAAGTTCGCCTCTTGTCGGGTCTTCGATAAAATTATAACTTCCGCACTCTGGGCATTTTCTCCCATATTTGCTTGGCGCTGTTTTTCCTTTTGGCATTATTTATCACTCTTAAGTAAATCCAATTTTATTAGATTATCTATAAACAGTAAACTATTTAAAGCTTTCTACAACCCCTAAAATTAATTGATTTTCGTCCTTATAAATTCTTCTGTTAGTGGTTTTCTTGTAAGTTGGTTGCCACATTTCGGACACATGCTTTTATTTTCAAAAAACTTTTTACAATT
>Ga0213870_1000041_pt1 | contig 66738 bp, 75 predicted proteins | sample WICALVC2017_Meta_FD_160119 | JGI IMG/M metagenome (GOLD analysis project Ga0213870, IMG submission 160119) | Freshwater microbial communities from subterranean cave lake in Wind Cave National Park, South Dakota, United States - WICALVC2017 | ecosystem: Environmental > Aquatic > Deep subsurface >...
CTTGTTCTGGCGTGAATCGTTTATGCAACTGTGCTCTTCCCACGCTGCGATTATACTAACAAGCTTGTTCACTTTTATCTTTTACATTCGTACCATTATGTTCACTTTTAACTTTTAAATAACACTAGAGGAATTTTGTCCCACTTCGCTAGGGCTTCGAGGGATCAGTTTGAGAATTGAAAGGTGGAGAGGATTTGGCTAAAGGTACTTAAGCAGGGTTCTTGCTATCACTGAGGTGGATTCATTGGGATAATATGGAGAACTTTAATATCAGGTCGTAACTGAATTATTTTTTTAAGTCCTGCGCTGTCTTTTACAGCTACTGGATTACCAGTTAGATCAATTGTTTCTAAATTTTTTAACTCAGCAAGATCTTCAGGCAAATCAGTCAATTTGTTGAAGTTTAAATAAAGACTTTTTAAATTATGGAATCTCAGGATATCCGAAGGAACCTGAGTAAGATTTTTATTAGATAAGTCTAGATAGTATACTTCATCTGGTTCTCTTAATGCTTCTTCCAGACTTCTATACGTCTTCCAATTTTTAGTTTGGTCAATAGTGGAAGTTGGAGAGGGTTCGTTTACGCTTTGGTTTTGTTTTGTGGTTAAGACAATGTAGCCGATGATTGCAATCGTGATGCCGAAGGAGATAATAGAAAAGCCGATTGAGAATGTTTTTAGCCACGAAGAATTTGAGTTACCCATTACCAAAATTCTATCACATTTCTTTGGATGATTCACCTGCGAGGAGTCCTTCGGCTCGCCTCGCTGCGAAGCGGGCCACCTCCGAGGTGGGACGGAGTTGAAATAATGACACTGTTTTGTTTTCGTGGTATTATTGTTGTGTATGGATGACAGAAATAAAACACAAGCGCAATCTCCAAGTCAACAGCCTCAGCAATCTCAAGCGGGAGGAGGGAATGCTCAAGGACAAATTCAAACTCAGCAACAACCTCAGGCGGGAGGTGTCGGTACTCTTGTAAAAGAGCGTGAGTCGCCAACTGGACCTTCGCAAATAAGTGCTTCGGAATTTATGAAGCCATCCGAAGTTGAACCCCCGATTTCTCGCGAACTTGAGGAGATAGGCGTTATATCTAAGCCTGAATTTCCAAGAGTAGGGCATGAGGAGCAAGAGATAGGCATTAGTCCTGCTAAAGAGTCTGTACCGGTTCTGCAACAAGCATCTGGAGTTGCGAAGTTGCTTGAGCAATTAGAGACAGAGGGTGCAAATAAGAGAAGCACAAGCTTTTCAGTCCGTTGGTTATTTAAGTTACTAGAGAAAGTAGCAAAACATTTTAGTTGATGCGCTAGAAATTGGCGAAAAGCATTTAAATTCAAAACGCATATAACTAATTTTCAATTCGAAATTTTCAATTTGAAATCAAATCTTAATTTGAAAATTCAATGAAAATTAACCCATTCGACAAGCTCAGGGTTGGTGCTGAGCAAAGTCGAAGCATTAAAAATTAAAAATTTTAAACTCGAACTATGCAGCCTAATTCTTTAGACAGCCTGACATCATTTTTATTTGCTTTAATAATCGGCATTTTTGCCATCGTTACTTTTGTTTTGCTTATGATTCTGTCGGCGCAACTTTTTCTTATTTGGTACAAAAACAGAAATAGAGAAAAAGAATCTTTAGAGTCAACGCTTTTACAGGTGGCAGTGCCCAGAGACAATGAGATAAAAATAGATGCAGCCGAACAATTATTCTCAAGCCTTGCAGGAATTGGAACTGGAGGCTTATTGAAGCTTGCTCCCCATCTTTCCTTCGAAATAGTTGGTATGCCAGGAGATATCCGCTTTTATGTGCATATCCCCAATAAATTAAAAGACTTGGTCGAAAAACAGATTAACGGCGCATACCCTGAGGCAGATATTCAAGTGGTTGACGATAAGACTAAAAGAAAAGAAGGTACGGTGATTGGTAACGAGTATAATATTTTTGCAAGAGTTGGAAAAACCGCTTTTGCCACACTTTCGCTTAGCAAGACAAACTACCTGCCTATAAAAGCTTATAAAGATTTGCCTGTTGATTCTTTGTCTTCTATAACTTCGGTTTTGGCGAAAATGAGAGATGGTGAGGGAGCGGCAATTCAAATTTTGGTTAGTCCCTCTAATTCTAAATGGCAAAAGGCAGGTCGAGCATATATTGCGAAAACCAAAAAAACAGAGGCAAATCCCGAGACTGCCAAGTATACCTCAGATCCTAAGGAAATTGAGGCAATTGAGAATAAGATCGCAAAATCAGGTTTTAATTTTGTAGTAAGAGTGGTTGTTTCAAGCAATACTACCGAGACTGCAAAAGCTCATCTTGAGAACATTGTTAATGTATTTAGTCAGTTTGATGGTCTCAACTCGTTTACTCGGAGTCGCAATATCTTTAAATCTATGTTTATGACAAATTTTATTTATCGTTACATGCCAATGCTAGGGCACGCATCAGTACTAACAAGCGAGGAGCTAGCAACAATCTTTCACTTTCCAAACAAATCTGTTTCGACGCCCAACATCTTTTGGATTACTGCCAAGAGAGCGCCAGCGCCTACCCAAATTCCAGCAAGTGGTCTTTATTTAGGAAGAAGTACATACAGGGGTCTTGAAAAAGCGGTCTATATGGAGCTTGATGATAGAAGAAGACACGTGTACATTATCGGTAAAACCGGTACTGGAAAATCAGAATTTCTTAAAGACATGATTATGCAGGACATAAAAAATGGAGAGGGGATTGCGGTTATAGATCCACATGGTGATTTAATAGACGATATTTTAATGCTTGTTCCCGCCAAAAGAGCAGAGGATGTTATCTTGTTTGATCCATCTGATACAAAGCGGCCCATGGGCCTTAATATGCTTGATGCAGGATCCGAGGAGCAGAAGCACTATGTTGTTACCTCGATAATTGGCCTTATGTACAAGCTTTTTGACCCTAATAAAACTGGTATTATTGGCCCCCGTTTTGAACATGCCATAAGAAATGCAATGCTAACAGTTATGTATCAGAAAGGTAGTACGTTTGTAGAGGTTGTACGCGCATTAACAGATGCGTCTTTTGTTCAGGAGCTTTTGCCGAAAGTTGCCGATCCAATTGTCAGGCGTTATTGGACTGATCAGATTGCCCAAACCAGTGATTTTCATAAATCAGAAGTTTTGGATTATATTGTTTCAAAATTTGGCAGGTTTGTCACGAACAAAATGGTTAGAAATATCATTGGACAATCGGAAAGCTCTTTTAATTTTAGACAGGTTATGGACGAGGGCAAGATTCTTCTTATTAATCTGTCGAAAGGAAAGATTGGGGAAGAGAATTCTAGCTTTTTGGGACTTGTTATAGTGCCAAAGATTCTTATTGCTGCTATGTCAAGACAAGATATGCGTATAGAAAACCGTCGGGACTTTTTCTTGTATGTTGATGAGTTTCAGAATTTTGCCACTCCTGATTTTGCCCAAATATTATCAGAAGCTCGTAAATACAGACTCAATTTGATAGTTGCAAATCAGTTTGTAGGACAAATGGAAGAAGAGGTTAAAAATGCAATTTTTGGAAATGTTGGAACTTTGATTACCTTTAGAGTTGGAGTAACAGATGCAAATTATCTTCAACACGAATTTCAGCCCATCTTTACCGAAGCAGATTTAATAAATATAGAAAGATATAATACTTATGTAAAAACCATTGTTAGCGGTGAACCGGCAACTCCATTTTCTATGGATCTCACTCGAGACATGAACAAAGAAAAGGCGCTTAAGAATCCTCGGGTTTCTGAACTTATTAGAGAACTCTCAAGACTGAAATATGGGAGAGATATGGCAGTGGTTGAGGCAGAGATAGCGCAGAGAGCACGATTATAAAAAGTATCAAAGGGGGAAGAAAGTATCAGATGTATCAAAGGGAGTATCGCAAAAGGAGATGAGAGATAAAAAGGAAAAAGGTTACCATAAACTTTTACTATGGCAACGACTGAAGGAGTTTATAAAATTAGTTTATTTTTTAACAGATAAGTTACCAAAGACCGAAGAGTTTGGTTTAAAGCCACAGATGAGAAGATGTATAGTCTCTGTTATTTCTAACTTCGTAGAAGGGTATTTAAAAACAAGCAATAAACATAAATCCAGTTTTTTGGAGATTTCAAATACTTCTCTTTTAGAGTTGGAAGCTCAGGGGAAATCTGTAGAATTTTAGAATATTGGTCAGAAGAAGAATATAGTATGTTTGATAATAAACGTGGAGAAATCGCTTTCCTTCTTTTTCGTTACAAAAATGCAATTATCAAGCGTAGCTCCATTTGATACTTTTGATACCTTTATTTCTTTTGATACTTTAAATTGAACTTGTCTCCTTGAGAATCTTCTGTTAGAATTACTGTGCGCGCCCGTAGCTCAGCGGTAGAGCGCCAACCTTATAAGTTGGATGCCCTTGGTTCGATCCCAAGCGGGCGCACAAGCTATTTTTTCTCCTTTAGCTACAAAAGACTCAGGTTTACTGACGAAGAAAAAGAGATTTTACTAGGAGACGGTGCTGAAATTTAGAAGAATAGTTACTTTTTTAGTTAACATACTTGATTTATGTCATACTCACGAATTGCATTCAAGCCTGAAAAGTATGCGCGATTATTACTGAATTATAGAGGCGATTTTAGAGGAGAGGTTTGAGAGGTTGAAAAAAGAGTGGATTTGAAATCTAAATTTTTTATTTTTCCGGTTGACACATGTATGCTTGTATGTTAGTATGATTTTATGCAAACAAGAGTGAGAACAACTATTACATTGCCAGAAGAAACACTCCATAGAGCAAAATTACAGGCAGTATTAGAGAAAACAACTTTAAGCGAGTTAATTCGACGCAGAATTGAAGATGAGAGACCGACAGCTAAAAAAGTTAAAAAACGTATACACATGAAGCTCGGGAGTCTCTCTCTTGGGATAAATAGCACTTTGAGACGAGAGGAAATGTATGGAGATTATCTCAGACACAAAATACCTCGTTGATACGAACATTTTTATTTATGGATACGATGCAAAATCTCCGTATCATAAAGAAACGCGAAGCCTTCTTCAGAACTTGGTGGTACAAGATATAGATACTTACGTTACTCTGCAAAATATTGTTGAATTCTGTAATGTTTTGATAAAGGCTTACAAATTACCTTCTTCCTTAATCGTTGGGTATGCCCAAGAAATCTTGCTAGACTTCAAAATTATCATACCTAAAGTAACTACAATAAATTTATTGCTTAATCTTTTGCAAAAAACAACAAAAGGCAAACTTTATGCATTCGACCTTTTTCTGGCCGCAACTATGCTTGATAATGGTATTACACATATCATCACTGCCAATGAAAAAGATTTTGCGGACATACAGGGGATTTCAGTATATAATCCATGGAGAAAAGAATAGATCTATTTTGCTTCTGCCATTTTGCTTATTGACGTAAGCTATTCAACGGTTTATAATTCAAAGCAACATGAGTCCAGCAGCTACAGCAACTGTTAAAAAAACTACTAGAGCAAGAAAAACTGCTGTTTCTTCAGAATCAATTTTTGTTACCAAACCAGTTTCTGCTTTAACGAAAAACCTTAAGGCTTATGAGGGGATCTTTGCTGATCTAATCCGTTCGATCAATGAATCAAGAGAAGAATTCATGAGTCTTCAGAAAGAAATAGATGAGGCACGAGAATCTTGGAACAAAGAACAACGCGACCATGAAATTGCAATTGCAGAAAGAGATCAACAAGAAGAAATTGCAAGAAAGCGCGAAACAGAAACATATAATTACGAAACTGCGCTTGCCCGTAAAAAGGTAGAGGATGAATTTTTAGAGAAAAAAGCAAAGTGGGAAAAAGAATTAGCAGAGCGTAAAGATGAGATCGCAAAAGAAAAAGAAGAATTGGAATTTTTACGAAAGCAGGTTGATGGTTTTGAGACAGAAAAGGAAAAAGCAGTCAAAGAAGCATCTTTGAAACTCCAAAAAGAACTAACAGATCGGTTTGCCACAGAGAAGAAACTTCGTGAGCAAGAGGTAAAGTCAGAACAAGAGCTTTTAGCTTTTAAAATTACAAACTTGACTTCAGAAAACGAAAGACAGGCAGATGAAATTGCTTTACTTAAAAAATCCCTAGAACAAGCAACCACACAGCTTAAGGATGTGGCAGTGAAAGTAATTGAGTCGTCAAGTTCTCAGGTAAAATCTTCTGTTGCAACAGAATCTTAATTGGATGACGAAGTTAATTTTTTGAGCTTATCATCAAGAGTAAGGAAGGGAAGATTATTTCCTTGAGAAAGAGCAATATATGAAGCATCATAAATAGAGCAATTGTTTTGAAGACTTATAGCAAGGGTACGTTTGAAATTAACCATTTGAAACTCTATTTTTACACTCAAGAAATCGTCAATAAGAATTTGTGCGGTGTCTTTATCGATTCTTTTGGAAATTGCTGCGGAGCGAAGTCCGTTGATTACCTCGAAGGGTAAAATATATGGGGCAAAAAAGAACACTTTTCCTCGAGCATATTGCGTAAACACTTTATCGACTTGACTAACCTTTTCATCTGGTAGAAGGTAGGCGAGCATAAATGAGGAATCTATAATATATTTAATATCTTCGTCCATAATTGATAAGAGCTTTGTAGTCAATTTTTCCTTTTACAGGGAGAGGTCTGTGTTTTAATATACTTTCTATAGCTTTACGTCTTGTTGCAAGTTCAGATTCTTTAATATATTTTTCTGCTACGGCATCCCTTACTAATTTTGCCACCGATGTTTTTTTAGCTTCGGCCAAACTCAAAAGCATTGTCCAGAGCTGATTGTCGAATAATAAATGCACTCTTTTATTTAACATACACATACACATTAACATATTATTTTGGGTCTTGTCAAGACTTGACAGAGCATGCTATAATGTTTTGGTTAAAATTTAAAAAAAGCGATGAGCCGGAGTTTTGGAGCCGGTCCTTCGGAGATCTCAGGATCTTCGATGAGCTTTAGCAAAATACATAATGCGCTGAGGCGAAACAGTTGGAAAGTCAGTACTCTTTGTTTTCAATAGAAAAAGAAGGGCATGAATGAGAAGTCCGCCTTCGTCCCGCTCAGCGGGACTACGGCGAGACAAAGCAAGGTGGCACCATGGTTCGGCAGGCTCACCATAAACGGGTCTGACAACCGTCCTTGTAAGCAGGGAACAATACTGCTCCCTATTTACACGGGCGGTTTTTTTGTATACCTTAAGAATTTACAAACAGTATACAATCCTCCCAAAATCGCTCTTCGAGCCGTATTCGAATAGAATTGTAAAGGCGAGAAGTAAGATTGGGAGGATTCCGTATATGAAATTACCAAAAATTACATTGTCACAAAAACCTTCCTATAAAAAGTTGGCTGATGATATTGATTTTTATAAACTGTTTGAGAAAATAGAGCAGCAGTTTGACACGTGTTTTATTTTTGAATCTTTGGGAGAAGAGGGTAGACTGTCTAGATACTCAATCATAGGCTTTGATCCACAACATATTATCAGAGCAAAAGAAAATGTTTTGTTTGTTGATGCACAGGCATTCAAGGTTAAAAATCCTTATTTTGCACTTAGGACTATTATGCCTGAGCAAACGATTAGTAAGAACTACGCTGGAGGCTTGGTTGGATATCTCAGTTACGAGGCGGTAAACTATTTTGAAAATGCTCTCCATGTAAAAACCCATTCTTTATTTGATCAGTTTATGTTTGGCGTGTATACAGACGGTCTTATCTTGGACAAAATTACCAACGAATTATTTTATTTTTATCATAATAAGGATAGAAGCTCGCTGTTTGCCAAACTTATAAAAACGCAAGCAAATAAAAGTAGTGTAGGAGTTATGTTTTTGGGAGATACGTTAACAAAAAGTGACCATAGAAGAATAGTTGGGGAAGTACAAGAACAGATTAAAGCAGGAAATATTTTTCAGTGCGAAGTCGGTTTCAAATCTGAATTTAATGTTGTTGGGAATGCATTAAAAATATATGAAAAGTTAAGAAAAATTAATCCTTCTCCTTTTATGTATTTTGTAAAATTTGGTCCTTCGACAAGCTCAGGATCTACGAAGAAAATTATTGGGGCAAGTCCGGAACTACTTTTTAGTTTGAGAAATGGCGAGATGATCACAGCGCCCCTTGCAGGGACAATCAAAAGAGGTAAAAACGAGAAGGAGGATCAACAATTGGCACGAAAACTTCTTTCTGATCCAAAAGAAAAAGCAGAACATAACATGTTGGTAGATTTGCATAGAAATGATATTGGAAGAGTTGCGCAGTTCGGCAGCGTAAAGGTGAGAGATTTGATGAGCGTTAAACGATTTAGTCATGTTCAGCACATTTCTTCTGAAGTTGTGGGCATTATAAAAAAAGGTGAGGATAGTTTTTCAGCCCTTGCTTCTAATTTCCCAACCGGCACTCTGACTGGCGCTCCAAAAATCGAGGCAATGAAAATTATTGATCGCAATGAATCCTGGGCCCGAGGCCCTTATGGTGGAGCAGTAGGCAATTTTGGCTTTAATGGAGATTGTACGTTTGCAATTGCGATTAGGTCTCTTTTTATATCGGGAGATTATGCTTTTACTCAAACAAGCGGCGGAATAGTTTATGATTCAAAGCCCGAAAAAGAATATGATGAGATTTTAAGGAAATTGTCTGCTATGAAGGAGGTTTTATCGGTATGAGAGTATTAATAATTGATAATTACGATTCGTTTACATACAATCTCTACCAATGCGTTGGGGAGTTATTGCAAAGCCGGGTACCGTCTGGCACCCGGCAAGGTAAATATAAAGATTTTATATTGGGTGTCTTTCGTAATGACAAAATTTCACTTTCTGAAATTAAAAAAAGAGCATATGATCGGATCATTATTTCACCTGGCCCTGGCGATCCTTCTAATAAAGCCTATTTTGGTGTTTGCGCAGAGGTTATCACCGATGTCGGCAAGAAAACTCCAGTTTTGGGGGTATGTTTGGGCATGCAAGGAATGGCGCATTATTTTGGCGGAAAAGTTGTTAGAGCAAAATTGCCTATGCATGGGAAAACCAGTATTATTGTCCATGATGGAAAAGGTGTATTTAAAAATCTTCCTCAAGGGCTAGAGGTTATGAGATATCACTCATTGGTTGCTGATTTACAAAGTTTGCCTCACTGTTTGGAAGTATCCTGTGTTACTCCATATGGAGAAACACTTGGTAAGGCCTTGAAAAACAGAAAAGAAGTTGAGATTATGGGATTGCGGCATAAAGAATATCCAATTGAAGGAATCCAGTTCCATCCAGAGTCTTTTGCAACAGAGGGTGGAAAAGAAATACTCAAAAATTTTCTGTTTCGATAAGTCTTATGGATATAACAACACTACTCAACAAAACAGTAGAAGGTAGAGACCTAACCCAAAAAGAAGCAGGAGGGTTTATTGACCTTTGTGCCCAAGGCATACTCACGCGATCTCAGATTGCGGCAATGCTTGCCTCACTTCGTACAAAAGGAGAGACAATTGGTGAAATTGTAGGACTTATTAGTGGTATGAGAAAGCATATGACTCCGATTGCTCGGTTTCAAGAAAGCATTGATACCTGTGGCACAGGAGGAGATGGAAGTCATTCGTTTAATATCTCAACAACAGTTGCATTTGTGGCAGCGGGAGCTGGCGTTTCGGTTGCCAAGCATGGCAATAGAGCTGCCTCAAGTTTATGTGGCAGCGCTGATGTTTTGGAAAAACTGGGAGTTAATATTATGCTAACACCTAAAATAGCAGAAAAAGTTCTTAAAAAGGTTAGAGTAGTATTTCTTTTTGCCCAACTCTATCACCCAGCCGTGAAACACATTGCGCCCGTACGAAAAGAGCTTGGAATCCGAACGGTTTTTAATTACTTAGGACCATTTCTAAATCCTGCCAAAGTAAAACGACAGATCATCGGAGTTCCTAACAGCGCAATTGCCAAAACATTAGGTTTGGTTGCAACCCACCTTGATTACGACCATCTCCTAATTGTAAGTAGTAAAGACCGATTAGATGAGATAAGCACTTCTGCAAAAACTTCTGTATTAGAGGTGAAAAAAAACAAAATACGAACCTTTACGATTGCTCCATCCCAGTTTGGTATACAGAGAAGCTCGCCAGAACATATCTTAGGAGGAGATGCCTTGAAAAACGCCGAAATTATGAAAGATATATTATCAGGGAAAAAAGGGCCAAAGCGCGACATTGTTCTTCTAAACGGGGGAGCAGCGATATATGTTGCTGGGATTGCCAAGAGCATAAAAGAGGGTATACACATGGCCGAGAAGTCAATTGATAGCGGGTCTGCAATGCAGATCTTGCAAAATCTAATAAACGAAACAAACAGATATGGATAAGAAAGTCAACCCATTCGACAAGCTCAGGGTTGATGCTGAGCGAAGTCGAAGCATCAAAAGTATTGATCAGATTGTTTCAAAAACTAAAGAGGATTTAGAGGAACGAAAGCGTCGCCTATCCCTTGATAGGTTAAAAGAGTTAGTGGGTAAAGAGCCAGTACTGCCGTTTGCAAAAGCAATACAAAATCCAAAAAAAGGATCAGTTGCTATTATTTCTGAAATCAAACTTGCATCGCCAAGCGATCAATATTTGGGTGTAGCGCAAGATATTCAAAGCAGAACTAAAGTATATGAACAAGCAGGTGTTGATTGCATATCGGTTGTTACAGAAAAGCATTTTTTTAAAGGAGATCCGTCATTTGTTAGAATAATAAAAAACACAGTATCTTTACCAGTTTTACAAAAAGATTTTGTTGTCGATCAATATCAGGTGCATGAGGCAAAAAAGGCAGGAGCTGATGCAATTTTGCTTATTGCCAAAATTGTTTCTCCAAAAATGCTTTCTGAATTGGTTAAGAAGACTATTGAGCTTGGTATGGAACCGATTTGCGAGGTGCAGACAGAGCACGAATTAGCAGATGCATTAGCTACAGACACAAATGTTATTGCTGTAAATGCCAGAGACTTAGATACTTTTGAGGTTGATGTTGATCGGGCGTGTGAACTTTTGAAGATGATTTCAAATACTTTTATAAAGCTAGGTTTTTCTGGAGTAACGGGCAAAGCACAAGCAGAGAAATACAAGAATGCTGGAGTAGATGGTATTTTGATTGGAACAAGCTTAATGAAAGCAGGGAATATCAGCGAATTTATAGGAAGGATCAGGGTATGAGTGTTAAGGTGAAAATTTGTGGAATTCGGACTATTCAGGCGGCAAAAGCGGCAGTTGACGAAGGAGCCGATTATCTTGGTTTTAATTTTGTGCCAAGCTCAAAGCGTTTCATTCGGCCATCTGAGGCAAAGAAAATTATAGATATCATAAGAGACAAGGTTAAAATTGTAGGGATATTTCAAGATGCTGAAATTAAGTACGTAAATGAGATTACGTTTCGTTTGGGCTTAGATTTAGTACAACTTCACGGGAATGAATCAGAAGAATATTGTAGGAAAGTTGAAGCGCCTGTGATTAAGGTTTTTCAGCTTCCAGTAAATTTTTCTGTGATAAATACGTTTGGTACAATGTCATGCTATAGCATACCATTGTACATGGTTGATAGAAAGAAAAGAGGAGAGGGAGGGATTATTGATCTTAAGAAGGGAGAGGAACTAGCCCAAAGATTGCCTTTATTTTTTTCTGGAGGCCTTACGCCTGAAAATGTTGCTGGTATAATCCAAACGGTTAATCCTTTTGCGGTTGATGTGGCAGGAGGGGTAGAAACAGACGGAAAACAGGATATTCATAAAATTGCAATGTTTATTAAAAACGCCAAAGGAGGAGTCGTATGAAGAATGGACATTTTGGACAATTTGGCGGGAGATATGTGCCAGAAATGCTTATTCCGGCTCTAGAGGAGCTGGAGAGAGCGTATTTTGCGGCAAAAAAAGATAAAGAGTTTAAGAGGAAATTTAATTACCATCTTGCGACTTATGCTGGTCGGCCAACTCCTCTGACATTTGCCAAGAATTTAACAGAAAAACTTGGCGGGGCAAAGATATATCTAAAAAATGAAGGGTTAAATCATACTGGCGCGCATAAAATTACCCATTGCATTGGGCAGGCATTGCTGGCAAAAAGAATGGGCAAAAATAGATTAATTGCTGAGACTGGAGCGGGACAACATGGATTGGCGACCGCAACGGTTGCGGCTAAATTTGGGTTTGAATGTACTGTTTATATGGGACAGATTGACATGGAGCGTCAACGGCCAAACGTTTTCTGGATGGAAAGACTAGGTGCAAAAGTTGTTCCTGTTTCGTTTGGAAATAAAACTCTTAAAGATGCTGTAAATGCAGCGTTGAAGGACTGGATAGAAAATGTTTCAAATACTTACTATCTTTTGGGCTCTGTTGTCGGACCTCATCCTTATCCAACAATGACTGCCGATTTCCAATCAGTTGTAGGAGAAGAAGTTAAGAGTCAAATAAAACAAGAAATAGGTAGATTGCCTGATTATATAATTGCGTGCGTTGGAGGAGGCAGTAATGCAATGGGGATTTTTAGTGAGTTTATTAAAGAGAAAAATATTGAATTAATAGGAGTAGAGGCGGGAGGGAAGGGTGAAAAGATAGGAGAAAGTGCAATACGTTTCCAAGGTGGATCAATTGGCGTTGTTGAGGGATATAAGTCTTATTTTTTGCAAGATAGCGATGGCCAGATACAAAAAACACATAGTATCTCTGCAGGACTTGATTATGCAGGGATTGGGCCAGAGCTTGCGTATTTAAGGGATAAAGACAGAGTCAAGTTTACTTCTGCAACAGATCAAGAAGTTCTTGAAGCCTTTGGGACACTTTCAAGAACAGAGGGTATTATCTCTGCTTTAGAGTCAGCTCATGCAGTGGCAGAAGTAGTTAAACTTGCACCAAAGTTAAGAAAAGATCAAATAATAGTGGTAAATCTTTCAGGAAGAGGGGATAAGGATTTATTTATTGTAGCAAAAGAAATAAGAGATGAGAAGTTTCGCGAATTTCTAAAGAGGCAATAATATCTCAAGTTTACTGTGTTGGGTGGGATATAAGTATTTAACTAGTGACAGCGGTCGCTGAAAGAAATTAAATGGCTTAATGGCTAAGTAGAATTAAGACGGACAAATATGACAATACTTGAAAAAAAACTTGAAGAATTAAAAAATAAAGGCAGGCTTGGTTTGATGACTCATGTTGTTGTGGGTTATCCAACGCTAAGAGATACTGTAAATTTAGTAAGACTTATGGCAAAAGAAGGCGTAGATATTGCAGAGCTGCAGATTCCATTTTCTGATCCCTTAGCAGACGGGTCAACTATTATGAAAGCATGCGAGAAAGCGCTTGAAAATGGTATCAGAGTTAAAGATTCTTTTAGGATAATGAAGCAACTATCACAAGAAGTGCATATTCCCCTTCTTTTTATGGCGTATTATAATACTGTGTTTAAATACGGAACAGAAAAATTTTGTAAAGATGCCAAAAGTACCGGAGCAGCGGGTCTTATTGTTCCTGATATGCCCATAGAAGAAGAGAGTAGGGAACATTTCATGAAGTATTGTAAAACTTATGGATTAAATCATATACATGTAGTATCGCCTGTATCAACAGATAGTCGTTTAAAAGAAAACGCTGCTGTTGCCAATGGATTTATTTATGCTACTGCCAGACAAGGAATAACTGGCGCACGCGAAAAATTAGATCCAGCTATTATTTCTTATCTTACAAAACTAAGACAGTATTTTTCAGTTCCAATTGCCGTTGGGTTTGGTATTTCTAAAAAAGAACATGTGGAGGCGCTCGTAGGTTATGCAGATATAGCTATTGTAGGAAGCGCATTAATTGATGTTATAAATAAATCTGGAAAGACGGATCTAGAAAAGAATGTCAAAAGTTTTATAAATAGCTTAAAAATGGTAAACTAGAGAGGTATTATATGAAGAGACCCTTGGACAAAGCTCAGGGCAAGCGTGTTTATTCTGGCATTAGAGCAACTGGCAGATTACATCTTGGGAATTATTTTGGGGCTGTGAAGGGTATGTTGGCGCTTCAGGACAAGTTCGAATGTATTTTCTCGGTTGTTGATTTACACACGATTACAGTCCCGTACGATCCATGTTTATTGCAGAATTCAGTACGAGAAATAATAATAGATTACTTAGCTGCTGGCCTTGACCCTTCGGTAGGCTCAGGGCAAGTCCACTTAGAGATTCAGTCACAAGTTCCGCAGCATACAGAGCTTGCGTATTTATTATCAACAATTTATCCAGTAAGTCGTCTTGAGGATTTGCCAACCTATAAAGAGAAAAAGACGCAGTATCCAAAATACATCAACATGGGGCTTTTGTATTATCCAGTTCTTATGGCAGCGGACGTACTATTATATAAAGGAGAATTAGTACCTGTTGGTATAGATCAAGAACCGCATTTGGAAGTAATGCGAGAAATTGCTAGAAAGTTTAACTCTATGTTTGGCGAGACTTTTCCTGAACCCCAGCGGTTCAAGACTGATGGAGAGCATGTCCCGTCTTTATCAGGCGGAGGAAAGATGAGTAAGTCAGTAGAGGGCAGTTATATTAGCTTAACAGATGACTTAGAGACAATTCGTAAGCGTTTGGCAGCAGCGCCAACAGATAGTGGAAAAGAAGGAGGGGATCCCACTTCGCCAAGGCTTCGCGGGACAGGGGTTGCAAACTTGTTTCAACTATTAAAATTATTTAAATTAGATGATGAGTACATAAAATTTGAACAGGATTATAAAGACAAAAAGATCCGCTATGCAGAGTTAAAAGAAATATTAGCGCAGGGAATTTTTAAAGAATTAAAACCTTTTCAGGAAAAAAGAAAAATCTTCAAAGAAGATTCTAAACTCGTTGATGAGATCATTAATGAAAGCAACAAAAAATGTCTCCAAATGGCAGAGGAGACGATGAGAGAAGTAAAAGAGAAGATGGGACTTACTTAGTTGTCGTACCGACCGAAGCCTTTTGATTACAGGAGATTCCTCAACTGCGGGACGCATCGTTTGATCCGTCCCTTCGGTCGGAATGACAAAATGAGCAACTACTTGGTTTTTTACGGTTGACAAAAATTGTTATTATTCATACAATACAGACAATATGGGAGTTGTTAATTTAACAAAAACATTAAAAGGGAAAACAGGCTGGGTCTCTATCTCGCCTGATCATAAAAGAGTTATTGTGCAAGCAAAGACATTTAAAGAGTTGCTCCTAAAACTTAAGAAAATGGGTAATCCAAATGGTTTCATTATGATTGTTGCAAAAGATTTTTCAAATTATATTGGTTAATGTATAAAAATGCCTATAAAGATCTGGTACGAATCGCTTCCAAAACTTCCTCAGATTCTCTGGCCTATTGTTGAGCTTAATCTTCATTTTAAGGAAGTTACTGTGCCGCAGCAACTTCATGCGCTTGTTGATTCTGGGGCAAATAGGTCGGTGCTACATCCTCTTATCGCTGAAGCGATTGGCTTTGACAGAAAAAAGCTTGGCAAACCTAAAACAGGAGGATTTTCGGCAAGTGGCAGTTATAAAGCTTGGATCTTACCAGAGCTAATTGACGTTTATATGTATGGGTACACTTTTAGCGTAAGATTTACTGTTATCGATAATAAACAGTTGATATGGCCATGTATCCTTGGAGAAGATAGTATTTTCGAGTTTGCTAGACTTGATTTTCAAAAATATAAGGGATATTTTGAGATCGGATTTAGGAGAGATATTAATTGAAAGTAGTAATTCTTACCTTTATTCGTTTCTACCAAAAAACTTCGTTTTTTCATAAAGCGCTGTTTAGAGCTTTATTCATTTCAGACTCTGTTTGTCGTTATCAGCCAACATGTTCTAATTACACATACCAAGCAGTAGGGAAATATGGATCGTTTAAGGGTTTGTTTTTGGGATTAAAAAGAGTTGTTCGCTGTCACCCCTTCGCAAAAGGTGGCTATGATCCTTTGAGGTAGTTGTGGTATACTATAAGAATATTCTATGGCAGTAAATGGAAAAAAGAACAATAAAAAACCAAAAATTATAAAGCTTAAGATAAATGCCTCTTGGAAGAACATCTTACTTTACGGTTTCCTAGTCTTGTTTATGACATTCATTTTCATGGGGTTTAACCAACAGGCTTTTGAGCAAACAAAGTCTGTTCCGATCTCAAAAGTAGTTTCGGATGTAAAACAAGGCAAAGTATCAGAGATTGTAATTGTAGACAATAAGCTTACAGTACGCGAGGGAACAGAGACTATACATGCTTTTAAAGAACCAGGTTCAAATGTGTATCAACTATTTAAAGACGCCGGCGTCTCCCTTGAAAAAACAAAGGTCGTAGTAAAAGACGAAACAGGGATTGGCAGTTGGTTAGTTGTTATTTCCAATATTCTGCCTATCGTTTTAATGGTTGCTTTTTTCTACTTTATATTTCGCCAAGCCCGAGGCGCTCAAGAAAATATTTTTTCCTTTGGAAGATCAAGGGCAAAGTTATTTAGTAAAGACACGCCTAGGATTAGTTTTTCTGATGTAGCTGGGGTTGATGAGGCAAAGCAAGAGCTAACAGAAATTGTTGATTTTTTGAAAAACCCGGGGAAATATAAAGCAGTTGGAGCAAGGACTCCAAAAGGGGTTTTGATGGTAGGTCCAAGTGGGACGGGAAAATGTGTTACTGGAGACACCATTGTTTGGACTAACAAGGGACTGATGGAGATAAGAGAAATACCAAGATATTACTATGTAGATTCAAGATCTCACGAAGTTTATGGTGCAGGACTTGCGAGTTTTGATAAAGATGAAGTTTTATCTTGCGATAAATTTGCATCTCATTGGTTTGATTTAGGAGAACAAGCGACAATTAAGGTAAAACTTGCGCAGGGATTTTCTTTAGAAGGTACACCAGAGCATCCGGTAATAGTTATGACAAGCGACGGAGCCCTTCGGTTTAGAAAGTTAGAGGATATTCGAGAAGGTGACTATACAGCTATTCAGTTTGGGCGAGAAATGTTTGGAACGCTTACGATGGTTGATGAAGATACTGCGTATCTTATGGGGATTTTAACAGGCGATGGAAACATGAGTCATGCAAGTCGCGTAGGATTAACAAATATTGATGAGGAAATTATTAGGTTTTTTAAGAACTATATAAAGAAACATTATCCTCAAAGCGCAATTACTGATCGTGGCCAATCTTATTTGGTAACAAGTTGGAATTTTAAGAAATATTTATACGAAATGGGCATGTCGTATCTTCTTTCTTTTGATAAAACCGTTCCCCAAACGATCCTACAGTCTCCAAAGCAAGTTCATATAGCATTCTTGCAAGGGCTCTTTGATACCGATGCTTATGTGGAGAAAAATAGGGCAGCATTTGAGTATACAACAGTAAGTGAAAAAATGGCAAGACAAGTGCAAATGATGTTATTAAATCTTGGAGTTGTTGCAAGTCTTAATATCAAAGGCAGAAAAGAAAATGGATACTATCGCACAGTTTATAGAATTTATATTAGTGGTTCTTCCTTTGTTGCTTTTGGTAAGAATATTGGCTTTAGACTTAGTAGAAAACAGAGGCTAGTGGAGAGACATATGGTAAAAATGGGAAGGGTTAATACAAATATAGATGTAATTCCGGGGATAGGATCGATAGTAGAGAGATCATGGCGGGTTTTGTCAGAGAAAAAACTAAGCAAGGAGAAATTATCCAAAACTATAGATAAGGTGAGAAGACGTGATAGAATTTCTCGACAGACACTCCATGACTACATAAAATATGCAAGCGCTTTGCCTGTAGATGTGCCTTACATGGAATATTTAAGAAGCGTACTTGAGGCAAATCTTTTTTTCTCCCGAGTTGTTGAGAAATCGTATGATCTAAAAAGGGTTTACGACTTTACAGTTCCTAAGACTCATAGCTTCTTAGGGAATGGGTTTATGAATCACAATACTCTTTTAGCCCGCGCCACAGCGGGTGAGGCAAATGTGCCGTTTTTCTCTATGGCAGGATCTGAGTTTATGGAAATGCTGGTGGGGGTTGGCGCAGCAAGAACGCGAGATTTATTTGATACGGCGAAGAAGAGTCAACCAGCGATTATTTTTATTGACGAGATTGATGCAATTGGACGCCAGCGTGGTTTTGGAATAATGGCTGGGCACGATGAGAGAGAACAGACCCTAAATCAGATATTAGTTGAGATGGATGGGTTTTCGCCAAGCGAGCAAATTGTAGTCATGGCAGCTACGAATCGCCCAGACGTCTTGGACCCAGCACTTATTCGCCCCGGTCGCTTTGACCGTAGGGTAATATTGGATATGCCAGATATAGTAGGGCGAAAAGCGATCTTAGCTATTCATGCAAAGGGAAAGCCGTTTACAAAAGACGTTGATTGGGAAAAGGTAGCCAAGCGTACTGTTGGGTTTTCTGGCGCTGATCTTGAGAACATGCTCAACGAAGCAGCTATTCTAACGGCTCGTCTTGGTAAGCAAGCAATCGATATGAAAGACATAGAAGAGGCGGCAACAAAAGTAAAGCTTGGGCCTGAAAAACGAAGACTCCAAACAGACGCGGATAGAAAAATGACAGCTTATCACGAGGCAGGACACGCGCTTGTTTCTTGGCATATGCCCCATATGGATCCTGTGCATAGAATCTCAATTGTTAGTCGAGGTTTATCTTTGGGTCATACAATGATGGAACCAACAGAACATATACACGAAACAAAAACCCGGCTTTTGGAGCAAATTTCAGTCATGCTTGGAGGAAGAGCAGCAGAGAGTCTTGTTTTTAAAGAAATGACAACTGGGGCGTCTGATGACATTGCGAAAGCAACAGAGGTGGCAAGGACAATGGTAACTGAGTACGGCATGAGCGATTTGGGGCCGGTAAATTTAGATGGGGAAAGAAAGCGTTTCTACGAGCAGACCAATGTTTCGCCTGATATGGCAGCAAAAATAGATGCGGAGGTCAAAAAAATTACAGATACTGCTTACAAAATTGCAGCATCTATCTTGATAAAATTAAGAAGCAAGCTCGATTTGTTAGCAGAAGAGCTTCTCAAAAAAGAAACAATCGAAGCAGACAGCTTTGTAACTCTTCTTGGCCCTAAGAAGGCTCTTGTTCCAATAAAGTCATAAATGTTTTGGGGGTTTGGACCTCAATTAGTTTTTTAGCCTCTTTTTTGAATTTTTCATCCCAAGTAATAAGCATAGCATCAGTAAGTTTTGCTATGGCAAAGATAATTGCATCAGAAGTTTTGAGGGTTACCTTTTTAAAGATCGATACTAGGTATTTGGCAGTCTCGTAGTTTAAGTCAAGCTTTTCATATTTATCAAAAATATCAAAAAGAGCCTCGGAACTAAACTTAATTGCTTTTTTTGATAAGGTATTGGTAACTTCAAGAAAAACAAGGACTGGTAATATGACAACTATTTCCTCTTTGACTATTAACGCATGTATGAAATTTACTGTATCTTTATGGAAAATGTCATTCTTATTGAAGAATGCAACAAAAACTGAAGAATCAAATAGAATTCTCATTATTCTTCTCGATCTTCTCTGATAAGTTCCACTGCGCTCTTTTTGCTTCGGAAAAAAAGCGAAGGAGGAGCATTAAGGAGTTTTTTTAAGCCTTCTTGCGAAGAGGAAATGGGATTAAGATGCGCTACGGGTTTAGAACGATAAATTAACGTATAGCTTGCGCCCTTTTTGAGAGAGGCTATAATTTTTGGCATATTAGTGCGTAGTTCTTTTACAGAAATTGTTTGTAATTGCATGTTTTGTCTCCAAGGCACGTTCAGTTTACATGAACGTACCAAGTTCATCTTAAGATTACCATTAGGTTTGTTTTTTGTCAAGGGAGCAAGTATAATGGTTTCATGCAGCGTTTTGTTCTCATCGACGGAAACGCAATTTTGCACCGGGCGTTTCATGCACTTCCACCACTTACCAGCAAAGATGGGCAAGTAGTTAATGCGGTCTATGGGTTTTTCTCGATGCTTATTAAGATTATTGGCGATTTAAAACCACAATATTTAGCAGTTTGTTTTGACAAGGAGAAGCCAACCTTTCGCCAGCAGTTATATGTAGGTTACCAAGCCCAGCGTCCAAAGATGGCAGATGATCTTGTGCCGCAGATTGGGATAGTGCATGAGGTTTTGCAGAAAATGGGGGTAGATATTTTTGAAGTGGATGGATATGAAGCGGATGATCTGATTGGCACGCTTGCCAATCAAGTTCAAAGTTCAAAGTTCAAAGTTCAAAGTTTGGAAACGATTATAGTAAGCGGGGATCGGGATATGCTGCAGCTTGTGAATTCTCATGTGAAAGTACTTGCCCCAATTAAGGGCATAACAGAAATGATTTTGTTTGACGAAAAATTGGTTGAAGAAAAGTATGGAATAAAATCATCGCAATTTATAGATTACAAAGCTTTAGTAGGGGATTCATCTGATAACTATCCGGGGGTTGCAGGAATCGGACCAAAAACAGCAGTTGGTCTTATAAAGGAATATGGAAGTTTTGATGAAATGTATAAAAATATTAATTCCTTACCGCCAAAAATTGCAAAAAAACTCGCAACCGATGCAGAGCAAGCCGCTTTAGCTAAAAAACTTGCAACAATTGTCACAGACGCACCGATTGCTTTAAAACTTGATGAATGTTTATGCGCTAAGTTTGATATGGAGGGCTTGAAGAAGGAGTTTGAGGAATTGGGATTCAAGAGTTTGTTGAAAAGACTAGAGACGAATGGTTCAAAGGGGACAGAAGAGACAAAGGGGTCAAAGGTAAAAAAGGAGAAAGAAAAAAATCAGCAGTTGGGGTTTTTGTGATTGATATCTCTCCGTTTGTCATCCCGACCGACTGAGCAAATGCGAGGGAGCGGAGGGATCTCTTTAATGAAGCAGCATGAACAAGACATATTTTGTATATATCTTAAGGAATGATTCTGGCAATTTCTATATTGGCATAACGAGTAATCTTGTGAAAAGAATTTACGAACACAAGAATAAATTTGTTAAAGGGTTCACAGAGAAGTATAATATAGATAAGCTTATTTATTACGAAACTTACAGTGATCCAGAAACGGCAATTGCTAGAGAGAAACAGTTAAAAAATTGGAATAGAAAAAAGAAAATAAATCTTATTGTCAAAATGAATCCAAAATTTGAGGAACTTGTTATTAGTGAATAAGATTGTTGAGAGAGATTCCTCGACTTCGCCCCGCTGAGCGGGGCTTCGCTCGGAATGACAAAGCATTTGTATGTATGTAGCAGAAAGGAAAGAAGAGAAATTTATGAAAAAGAAAAAATTTAAATGACCTGATTTTGATAAGATGAGTTATGAAGAAGAGACAAAGTGGTGGGATACTCATGATCTGGGGGAAGTTTGGGACGAGCTTGAAGATGTTGATATAGTTGTAGATTTGAAAAAACCCAAAGAAGAAGCATTGGTTGTGCGATTACAGAAAGACTTCAAAGAAAGATTAAAAAAAATTGCTTACCAAAAAGGACTTAATGTTTCAACCCTTGCCCGCATGTGGCTTTTGGAGAGGCTTCGAGTTACAAAGTAAAATTTTACACTTGCGGAATTTCCGAGGGCGGAAGAAGACTTAATTTTCCAGATTGGGGTATTCCTTTAACTTTACTCATCGCATTCACAGCATCCTCTACAAATTGTGCCCATTTTTGCGTTGTATTTGTAAAAACTCTCACCTTTCGACTTCGAGGCTTTTCAGCTAAATTAGCTATTGTGCGGGGAAAGAGATTTTGGAATAGGTTATCAGGATTGTCACCAAGGGGTCTAATTTGAATAGAAGATGGCCTATTAATAGCATATGGATTATTTCTTAAAGCATTTAATTCCTGTTGAGCTAGTTGCTTAAGCATGAGCTCTTGAATTGAAGTAGTATCGAGTAAATCCCCTGTTTCTAATTCAACTGTTTTATTAACATCTATCCCAGGGGTTAGCTCACTTGCCTTTGACAATTCCTCATTCCACCTGTCTGCCTCATTAGTCAATGCAGTTTTTGCATCCTCATAACCCAAACCTAGATGATATATTAATCTTGCTTTAGAATCTTTCATAATAAGAGAGTGATAGCCAATTCCCACATGATGATACGAACTGTAGTCATATTTTTCGATAAATAGTTTTTGTAATGCTTCAGCTTGATCATTTGCCCAGTATTGATAGTTTGGATCCGAATATCGAAGATCTACGGTTAGATAATAACGTCCTTTATTATAATTACCATCAATTATTGTTTGTACATTAATTAGAGAGAATAGTTCGTCTTCTGAATGGGAAGTCCCTATTAGAAATATTCGTTTAGGTATTTTTTGTTCCTCTTCATACTTTCCATCAGGGGTCTCTACTATATAATAGGTGTGTTTAAGTGTTTTTTGTTCCACATTGTGGGTAGGGTCAAGATCTTTATAAAGGCCTTTTGGATCCGGCAATTCGACTCGGAATTGATGCTGTCTTTCGAACTCTGGTGATTGTGGATTAATTTCTGGATTACCCATATAAGTTGTTCTTAGTCATTCCTTGTCATTCCGAACTCGTTTCGGAATCTTTTGAGATGCTGAATCTAGTTCAGCATGACAATGTAAGTATGAGGATTATATCTCAATAGATTGGTAAAAGGCAAGGGAAAGGGATATAATCATTTTAATCAATTTTTATTTATTAATTATTAATTTTTATTGAATTTTTATCTATTAATTTTTAAACAAATGAAAGATAGAGAATATGATTTAGAAGAAAAGCTAGAGACTTTTGGTGAGAAGATAATAGATCTAGCCAAGAAAACACCTAAGAATATCGTTACTATTCCTATTTTAGATCAATTAATAAGATCTGGAACCTCAATAGGTGCAAATTATATGGAAGCAAATGGAGCATCATCAAGACAAGATTTTAGGAACAAAATTTACATATGTAAAAAAGAATCTAAAGAAACAATGCATTGGTTGAGAATGCTTGCTAGAGCCTGTGATTTGGTAAAAGATGATTGTCGTGAATTATGGAACCAAGTACAAGGATACGCAAAAATGTTTTCAAAGATAGGCAGTAGTTTAAGAAGCAAAAATTAAACAAGAATCAAAAAATAAAAATTAAAAAATAAATTTATGAGGATAGCTCTTGTTCATGATTATATTAAGGAATATGGTGGGGCGGAGAGGGTGTTGGAGGCGTTGCATGAGATTTGGCCGAAAAGCCCTATTTTTACTACGGTATATCTTCCAGAATTTTTAGGACCGCATAAGGAAAGATTTAAAGATTGGGATATACGGACTTCATTTTTGCAGTATTTGCCTTTTAAAGAGAAACTTATAAGCCCATTTAGAATTATAGCACCGTTTGTGTTCAAAAATTTTGATTTATCAAAGTTTGACGTGGTAATTGTTTCTGCAACTGGAGCATATTCGCCTAACGGCATCAAAATCAAAAATCAAAAATCAAAAATCAAAAATGCGGTGCAGATATGTTATTCTCACACGCCTCCTCGTTATCTTTATGGTTATGCTACTGCGAGGGAGTGGAAGAAGAACTTGATATTTAGGGTGATTGGGGAGATTGGGAATCATTTCTTAAGACTTGTTGATTTTAAATCCTCCCAAAATGTGGACTATTTTATCGCTAACTCTAAAAATGTAGGGGAAAGAATTAAGAAGTTTTACAGAAGAGAAGCTGAAGTTATATATCCACCAGTAGCAATAGACGGTAGAAGATGGAAGATGGAAGGTAGTAATTTGAAGATAGAGGATAGAAGATTGATCCATCCTCTATCTTCTACCATCAAAAGACCATCCTCTATCTTCTACCATCAACCGTCAAATAAAGATTATTTTCTTGCTGGAGGTCGTTTGGCTCGGCCAAAGCATATTGACCTTATTGTTGAGGCTTGTCGGGAACTTAAAGTGCCGCTTAAGGTGTTTGGGAGAGCGTTCGCTAGGGCAAATATCAAATATCAAATATCAAAAATCAAAAATACATATCAAAAATCAAATATTATTGAATATGTTGGTGAAGTGAGCGATGAGGAGAGGTTAGAGTTAATGAGGAATGCAAAGGCTTATATTTTTGCTGCAGAGGATGAGGATTTTGGAATAACGCCAGTTGAGGCAATGAGCGTTGGAACACCAGTTATTGCATATAAATCAGGCGGGGTGGTAGAATCAGTAGTTGATCCTTCGACAAGCTCAGGACGCTTCGCGACTGGGTTGTTTTTTGACGAGCTAACAGTTGAGGGTTTGAAAAGAACAATTCAGCAATTTAACAATTTAACAATTAACCCATCTGATTGTATAAAACAGGCAGGAAAGTTCTCAAAAGAAAGATTTAAAAAAGAGATAAAAGAATTCGTTGAGAGCAAATTAAGATTAATTTAAATAATGTTTAAAATCCCACTCATTTTTAAGAATCAGCAGTTCCTAAGGCTTTGGGCTAACCAAGTTTTTCTTCAGGTTGGTTTTAATATATGCAATTATACTGTGCTTCTTATTTTAGCTGACCGTACGCACTCTCCGTTTGTCCAGGCCCAATTTTTCACCGCCCTGACGCTTCCAGCACTTATCTTTGGCTTAATAGCAGGCCCAATAGTTGATATGGCTAATCGTAAAAAGTTGATGTTAATATCGGATTTTCTTCTTGCGTTATTGTTTTTAGTTTACGCATTTGCAGGCAATAGCTTAATTACTTTTGCTATTATTGCGTTTCTTACCTCATCTGTTGCCAGGTTCTATATCCCAGCGCAAGCAGCAGCTATTCCTTTAATTGTTAGCAAAAATATTTTGCACGTTGCTAATGCGCTTTTTCTTTTTACTCTTATGGGTTCGGCAATATTGGGCAATATTATGGCAGCTCCAATTATTGAGATTTTTGGGGGACTGGGAACGCAGGGAGAGCTTGCGCCTTTTTTGTTAAGCAGTGTTTTTGTTGTTATTGGCTTTGTGTTGCTTCTTGGTTTTAAAGAGATTAAGATTTTAAAGCCAGTGGTGCCAAGAGGCACTATCATTAAAAAAACATTTTATTTATTTTGGCAGACGGTTAAAGAGATAAGGGCAAATCAGAAAGTAACGCTTCCCATTCTTCTTTTGATATTTGTTGAGTTAAATATTGGCATTTTAAGCGTTGTATTCTTGGAGTATGTTAGGCGCTTCTTGCAGTTACCTCTAACAGCAATAAGCACAGTTCTTATGATTCCTTTGGTTGTTGGTTTAGCATTTGGCGTGGTAATGCTTCCAAGGATTCAGGCAAAATATGGCTATAGGCAATCAATATCTAAGGCAGTTTTGGGGATTGGGTTATTGTTTTTTATTCTAGGAGTGCTTCCTGTTTTAGGGAGATGGGATTTAGGCATTATTCTAATTAGGTTATTCTCTGTTGCTGTGGCTTTTGCTACTGGTATTTTAGTTGTGGTTATTGCTGTTCAATCTCGAACAATTTTGCAGACGAGTTCAAGCCTAGAGATGCAGGGGCGTATTTTTTCGTTTTTGGATACAATGATTGCTATAGTAACCCCAATCCCGGTTTTACTTATTGCTCTAACTGCCGATAAAGTAAGTTTGCCAGGAACATTTGTTTTTATAGGCCTTGGGATTATGGCGATTGCTATTATAGGAAGCAGGATATTTTTTGGTAGAGAAATTAGATGACCTGCGATTTAACTTTATGCAACGGCCGTTGGCAATAGTTAAATGGCTGTAAGCGTTCAGGAGTTGTCAAGTGAACTGTTACGAACCGCTTTTGATAGAGAAGAGACTAAAAATTAATGGTATAATTAGATCATGGGCAGTACTGCAATTCCCAAAAAACTTCAGCCAATTTTGTGGTCTACAAACGTAGAGCTTTTAGATATACAAAAGCATAAAGGGTATATTATTCATCAGGTCTTGCTTTATGGAACTTTTGATGAATTACAGTGGCTTTTTGATACCTACCCAAGAGACGAGATTATTAATACTTTTATAAATCAACCGAGCAGAATGTATTCAAGAAGCGCCTTTTACTTTATCAAAAACTTTATCTTAGGTCTCAAGCAGAAAAAACTTACCGAGGATGATTATGTCACTTCAATATCTGGACCGATTAGACAGCGAGCGGCAAGAAGTCTTTAAACAGCTTAAGCATTTAAGCCGTAACTTTGTGCTAGCTGGCGGTACTGCAATTATGCTTCAGATAGGACATCGTTTGTCTTATGATTTTGATTGTTTTTCAGAAAAAAGTCTTCCGAAGAATTTATTGCGTGAAATAAAAAAAACATTTAGCAGGTTTATTTTGCCAAGATTCCAGACTTCTGAATTAATAACTTTTTTGACGCACAAAGGTATTGAAGTAACATTTGTGTGCCATCCCTATAGACCGCTTCGAAAGGTTGTTAAGACGGATTCACTATCGCTTTTTCACTTGGACGATCTTGCAGCAAACAAAGCGTATACAATTGGAAGACGCGGGCAATGGCGGGATTACGTTGATTTATTTTTCTTTTTGAAATGGAAATTGTACGATTTAGACACTATTATCGAATTCGCAAGAAAAAAGTTCCAAGGAGAGTTTAATGAGAAACTTTTTTTAGAACAGCTGGTGTATTTTGATGATCTTATCATAGCAGAGACAGTTTTTCTCAAAGAGTCATATAAAGAGCAAGAAATAAAGTCTTTTTTAGAAAAACAAGTAGAAGAATATGTTAAAAAGAGGCTTCATTAAGGAGGATTTTTATGCCAGAGCTTCCAGAGGTTGAGACTATTCGTTTGGGTCTTCAGAAATATGTTGTTGGGAAAACTATAGAGGATGTTGAGGCTAGACTTCCTAAAATGCTTACTGGCGATCCCAAGAATATTATTGGCGCTAAGGTAATTGATGTAAGGCGTTTTGGAAAAGGCTTGGTGATTGATTTAGATAATGGGCATTCGATAGCAATTCATATAAAGCTGACCGGACAGTTGATTTATCAGGATGAAAAAGTATCAAAGGTATCAAAAGTATCAAAGGGAAAAGTTGGGACACTTCCTAATAAGTTCACGCACATAATTTTTCATTTAGAGAAGAATGCAAAGCTTTACTACAACGATCTTAGGCAATTCGGGTGGATTAGAATAATTAAAAGTGAAAAGTTAAAAGATCAAAGTTTTTTTAAGGATTTAGGTCCAGAGCCTCCCGTCCTCTCTAACTATTCTTCAAGCGTTGGAGCGATAGCGACTGAGTCGAGAAGTTTAAAGTCAAAGAGTTCTCCCCGCCATCTGGCGGATCGAACAATATTAACACTTGAGGTCTTTAGACAGATTTTAAGCAGATCAAACCTTGCTATTAAGGTTCTTCTTATGGATCAGAAAAAGATGAGTGGGGTTGGGAATATTTATGCAAATGACGCGTTGTTTGAAGCAAAGATTGATCCAAGAAGATCTGCAAAGGAGATTAGGCAAGAAGAAACAAAAAGGCTTTACAATGCAATATTGAAAGTTCTTAAAAAGGGGTTAGAAGAAGGTGGAGCAACAGAACTTAACTTCGTCAATGTTTTGGGGCAAGAAGGAGGTTACCAAGATCATTTTCTGGTTTATGGAAGAAAAAAAGAGCCATGCAGAGTTTGCAAAACTCCAATCCAGAAAATGAAACTCGGAGGCCGCGGAACCTATTTTTGCGTGAAGTGCCAAAAATGAGTAAGAGGTCACACTTCCGACACAAATCTTATTGTTCGAGCCCTTCGGCCCGCTTCGCCCGCGTCGCCCGCGTCGCCCGCTTCGCCCGCGTCGCCGCGAGGCGAGCAAGCTCAGGGTAAACTCCGTCGAGAACCCTTCGGTTTTGATCTCAGGGTCGAAAGACTTCTCGACCCTCCTTCGGCAAGCTCAGGATCGCTCGAAGAATATCATGTTAGAAGTCTGACCTGTTACAAAAATGACTAAAAGTTGACAAATCCTCAAAGCATATGTTATACATTAGACATATAATACGTACACAAATTTATTTACCCAAAATGCTATATAGTCAGGTTTCCTTGATTGCTAAAAGAGAAAAGAAGGCAAAAGCTCAGGTTATACGTGAGTCGCTTCAACGAGGCCTTAAACAAGCAAAAACTGGAACTATTGGAGAGGCTCTTCAGGAACTAGTAGATCTTGGAAAAAAACTGAACTTACGTGGGCCAACAGATCTTTCTACCAATCATGATAAGTATTTATACGAAGAAGAATGAAGCAGGTTATTGTTGCTGATTCAAGTGGACTCTTTTCTTTGCTTGTTGATTCAGACGCAAATCATAAAAAGGCATTAAAAATAAACGATCAACATCTGAAAACTGAAGGTATAGTTATAGTCCCATCAGAAATATTATCAGAGCTAATAAATGTAGTTGGTAAAAAATTCGATCATATAAAAGCAATTGTGGTTGCGTCAGATATTTTAAAGTCTAAAGTATTTAATGTAGAAAATACTTCAGATTTGATAAGAGATACTGCTCTTAAGAAATACAGATATCAGCCCAAATCAGTTAGCTTTACCGATTGTCTTGTTATGGCATTTGCTGATTTTTATGAAACAAAAGAGATTTTTGGTTTTGATGAAGCATTTCGGAAGAATGGGTACTTACGACTTGGAATCGACATTTAAGTTTCTTAATAGGGTTTAGTTCGAACTATAGAACTGTTAATTTACATTCTTAACAGCGCCTTATATAGTTTTCTCTTGAAAGGATCAAGGGTTAAGCCAAGCGCTTCGAGGGTAAAGGTACCCAACAGTAAGCTATCGTCTTTTTCGCCAAAAAGGACTGGGGCTGCACGTTCAATTCTTCGATATTCATACAGTGCACTTCCTACTTTTCTTGAAATCGTTCTTCCATCTGCTAGGGAGAATTCTTCTTTTCCTGCTGGCTTAATGCCAAGTTTTTTAAGAATTTCTTTAGGTACTACGGTATACGTTGCTCCGCTGTCAACCAAGAATTTTCCTTCGAATACTTTTGAAGGAGTCATTGGATTCTTAACTTTAAGTTTTACTTTTGTCATTCCCATATTATGTAAATTGTAACAGAGTTAATAGCTATCTGCAATAGACCGATTTGTAAGTATTCAGTTGTTACCAGTAGCTTGTCATCCTGAGCGTAGCGAAGCCAGGCACCAGACGGTGCTTGGCGAAGGATCTAATAATCTTGAGATTCTTCGGCTTTCAGCCTCAGAATGACAAATCCGTTGGGAAGAACTGAATACTAACACCGATTTACATACTTTGTGTTAGAATAACTCTATGCAGTTTGTGGCGGATCTTCATTTGCATAGTAAATATTCTCGCGCGGTTTCACAAAACATGGTTTTGCCCATTATGGCGGAGTGGGGAAGGAAAAAGGGGATTGACGTTCTATCTACTGGAGACTGGACACATCCTTTGTGGCTTAGGGAGATAGGGAGCCAATTGGAAGAAAAGGGTGAAGGACTTTATGGGTTAAAACGGAGTGTCATCCCGAACTCTAAGGATGTCATCCTGAATTCATCCTTCGACAGGCTCAGGATGGTGAGCTTGCCGAATCCATTTCAGGATCTCAGTCGAACCGAGATTCCGAAATCCATTCGACAGGCTCAGGATCCTGAGTTTACCGAAGGACGAGTTCGGAATGACAATGAGAGAGTTCAGCATGACAATAAGAGGGAACCGCTTTTTCTTCTCTCAACAGAAATCGCGAGTATTTATAAGCAAGGTAATAAACTGAGACGTATTCATAATTTAGTTTTTGCACCAGATTTTGAAACAGCAGAAAAAGTTAACAAAGAATTGGTGCGTCGAGGCTGTAATCTTCATTCCGATGGCAGGCCAATAATTGGGCTAACTGCCAAAGATCTACTAGAGACGATTTTATCTATAGATGATAGAGCGATGCTTATTCCATGCCATGTCTGGACGCCGCATTTTGGCATTTATGGATCTGCTAGCGGGTTTGACTCTTTAGAAGAGGCATTCGGAGATCTAGCGCAATATGTATATGGTATAGAAACAGGATTATCAAGTGATCCAGAGATGAATTGGCAAATGCTTGAGTTAAAAAATCGTTCAATACTCTCTTTTTCTGATGCTCATTCACCAGCAAAGATGGGGCGTGAGGCAACGGTGTTTGAGTTAGAAGAGTCAAGTTATGAGAATATAAGAAGAGCAATAGTACGGACGATAGAAGGTAGAAAATCGAAGGTAGTAGTGGAAGATAGAGGGTTGAGGGTAGAAAAAGATATCTATCCTCAAGCTTCTACAATCAAAAATCCATCTTCTACTTTCTATCATCTACCGTCAAATCGTATAATCTACACTATCGAGTTCTATCCCGAAGAAGGGAAATATCATTTCTCAGGACACAGAAATTGCGGAATAGTTAGGGGGCCAGAAGAAATTAAAAAGGACGGAAATATATGCACCGTTTGTAAAAGGGAACTTACTGAGGGAGTTTTGTATAGAGTTTCACAATTGGGTGATAAGTCGCTTGCTGAAAATCATGATAACAAAATGAATTCAAATAATATAAAATGGTATATAGATAAAACTAAAAAGCACCCACCATATGTAAAGCTTGTTCCTCTTATGGAAATTGTAGCAGAGGGTTTGGAGTCAACAGTGTCAAGCCAAAAAGTAAAAACAATGTTTGACAGCCTTTGTGAAGAGTTTGGTTCTGAAATAAACATTCTTTTAAAAACCCCAATTGACTTAATACGAAAATCTGTAGGTACAAAAATAGGCGAGGGTATAGAAAAAGTACGCAAAGGCACTATTGTCATTGATCCTGGGTTTGATGGAGAGTATGGCAGGGTGAAGATTTGGAACCACGATGAGGCTAAAATTGATAGTAAAAATGATAATGTAAAAATGCAGATGGGATTAGGATTTTGATATTGGAATTCTTGAAGATGGAAGTTAGAAGTTCTTGATCTTGACCTCTTGAAATCTTGACGTTCTTGAAATCAAGGTTTCAAAGCATCAAGTATTCAAGGTCAAAGACATCAAGAGCATCTAACTTCAAAAATTCTAAATTCTATGTTTGAAAATCGAGAAGAGGCAGGAAGATTACTTGCAGTAGAGATCGAAAAAAGAATAAAGGAAAGAGAAGCTGAGTTTCCAAGAGATTTTATTGTCGCAGCGATACTTCGGGGGGGGATAGTTTTGGGCAAAATCATTGCGGATTATTTTAAAATTCCCTTAGAACCTTTGGTGATTAGAAAAATAGGGGCACCACATGAAAAAGAACTTGCAATTGGAGCTTTAGGGCCAAAAGAAACAATTTATTGGGATAAAGATTTGTTAGATCGCTTGAAGATTAATGAGAGCTATAAAACTGCGGCTGTAAAAGAGAAATCTTATGAACTTAAGAAGCTAGAGAATATAATAATGGGAGAAAGAAAGGTCCTTGACTTTACAGATAAAAAAGTTATAGTTGTTGATGATGGCGTGGCAACAGGGAGTACAGTTCTTTGTGCACAGATTTTTTTGCGACACGAAAAAGCAAAGTCAATAATACTGGCTACTCCTGTGATTGCGAAAGATACATTTAACACTGTGAATAAATATTTTGACAAGGTTATTGCTTTTAAGATAGCCCCGAATTTTTATGCGGTGGGACAGTTTTATAAGGACTTTCCGCAAGTGGAGGATGAGGAAGTGGTCGCGCTTATGTCATCCTGAACTTGTCCTTCGACAGGCTCAGGATGGTGAGCTTGCCGAATCCATTTCAGGATCTCGTTTCGCTCGAGATTCTGACCTTTGTCAGAATGACAACGGTAACTTATGAAATTAATAGTTGGTCTTGGTAATCCCGGTACAAAATACGAAAAGACTCGCCATAACATTGGTTTTATGGTGGTTGAGAAGTTTCTCAAAGACTTTGAGCCAGTTGGGGAAACGGTGTGGGTAGATGACAAAAAGTTCAAAAGCGATATTGCTCAAATTGAATGGCAGCCTCAACATGGAAATTTAGAGAAAGTCATTCTTGCAAAACCCAAGACCTACATGAATAATTCTGGTTTGGCAGTTAGTTTGCTTACTGCTTACTACAAATTGCAAGTTTCAGATGTGTGGATCATTCATGATGATATTGATTTGCCGCTCGGCTTTATGAAAATAAGATTTGGGGGTGGATCAGCAGGACATAAGGGAGCAGAATCGGTAATGGAGAAAGTAGGATCTGATAAGTTTTGGAGATTTAGAATGGGAATCGGTAGCCGAAATTCAGAATTCAGAATTCAGGATTCAGAATCGAAAGCAAGAAAAGTAAAAAATGTTGAGGATTATGTTTTGGGAGAGTTCAGAGGAGGAGAGCGGGGGAAAGTAAAAGCGCTTATAAAGCGTGGAGCGAAAGCAATCGAGATGGGGCTTGAATCTGGGCTTGAGGCAGCAATGAATCGGTTTAATACTAAATAACAACTATGTACACTATTGACACAAGAGTAACTTGGTAGTAATATTTATCTATGACACAAGTAGTTTCTGCTAAACAGTTTAGGGAAAACTTTTCCGAGATCCTCAACGAAGCAGTATATGGGAAAAAGAGGATTCTTATTACCCGTAATGGCAAATCTCAAGCAGTTCTTGTAGGCGTTAAGGATTACAATCCTGCAAACTTTATTCCTAAAGAAGAGTGGGATAAAGCTTTTAGGTTGATAAATAAAATAAGAGCAAGGGGTAAAAGAATATCAGATAATGAAGCTATGAAGCTTGCCAACGAGGCAGTGCAACAGGTAAGGAAACAAAGACGCCTCCCATCATCTTCTTGATTTAGGAGATTTTAGAGGGATAAAGATCGTAAAACCAATAGAGTTTCTTAAAATATGCAATCCATAAGACAGATCCTCAAGAAATTTGATCCAACCCGTGACAGATACATCAGTCGTGAGTTTCAGTCGTACGGTATATATCTTGCTGAGGAGCTTAATGACTATAAGCATAGAGGCTTATACATTAAGTTAGCCAAAAGTGTTCATCGCTCTATTCTTGAGAAAGCCCTCTCTTTTGTTACAGATAGCAATGCTTACAATAAAGGAGCGCTTTTTATGTGGAAGATTAAGAAAATTAGGGAAAATCCGAAATCCGAAATCCGAAATCCGAAAAAAATTTAAAATTTCTAAATACAAATTTCAAAACGTTTTTAATTTTTGTCATTTGATATTGTTTCGAGTTTCGATATTTGGTATTCGAATTTATAATATGAAACTACAAAAACTTCACGCAGGATTCATATTTGTTTTGTCTATTGTTTTATCTGTTGCTTTCTTTATTTTTAGAGATTTTTTTGCAGTATCGAAATCTTTAGGACTGATAGGATTATTTCTTGTGAATTTTGTTTCTAATGCATCTTTCTTTGTATCTGCCCCGGCATTTCTAACAGTTGTTGCAGGAGGAAATCTATATCCACCAATTCTAGTTGCTTTGGTTTCGTCTTTGGGTGCAACAGCAGGAGACTCAATTGGTTTTGCGTTTGGTTTCGCTGGACACAAGCTAACTTATCATAAGCTTGAGAAGAAAAAGTGGTTTAGGATTTTGGAAAAACATTTTAAAAAACATGGGAACTTACTGTTATTTGCTTTTGCATTAATACCTAATCCAGTATTTGACGCAATAGGGCTGATAGCAGGTATTTTTGCTTATCCTTTTTTTAGATTTTTTCTCATAGTTTGGCTGGGGCGGTTAATAAGGTATTTTCTTCTGGCAAGTTTTGGTTCGATGCTATGACCCTTCGATACATTCGATAAATCCTTCGACCCTGAGGCTCAGGACCGAAGGGCTCAGTATCGCACTGAGCAACGGACTTCGGCTGAACTCAGTCGAAGCCTCGAATGTGCGACTTTGCTCAGGGTCATAGTGAGGTATTCAAACTATGAAAATAGCTCATGTTTTTATCTCTGGTTTTGTGCAGGGGATTGGGTTTAGGCAGTTTATTCGGAATAATGCCTTAGGGCTTGGTGTTAGCGGGTGGGTACGTAATCTTCCTGACGGTCGCGTTGAGGCCGTTCTCCAAGGAGGAAAAGAAGATATCCAAAAGTTGATCCAGCTTTCCCGCAAGGGTCCATTTTTAGCAGAGGTTGAAAATGTGGAGGTGAGGTGGGAAAAAGTCAATGAGAAATTGGAAGGTTTTGAGATTATAATGTAAAAGCTATTTAACTACAATCAACGACCGCGTCAAGTAGTTAAATGATTTAGACTGAATTATTTGACAGAAATTATACAGCTAATCCTATCCCACGTTTCGGTTTCTTTAGCTTCCTGCTAGTTGTTGATCAATTACAGTTTTGAACGATTCTATTGGTTGGGCACCAACAAGTATTTGGCTTTCTCCTTTGGAATTAACTATAAAGGTTGAAGGAGTTCCTTGGACCCCTGAAGCGCTACCTTCTGCCAATTGGTCTTTGACCAGTTTTTCGTATCTAGCTGAGTCTAAACAGGTTTGAAATTGTGTCTGGTCGACTCCAACCTCTGCTGCCAGCGCCCCAAGCTTATCAAGGGCAAATCCAGTACCATTGGCTGTGGTTCTTTCAAATATTTTGTCAATATATTCCCAAAATTTATCATTACCGCCAAGTTCTGCAGCGCACTCTGATCCTTCGGCTTCTTTCTGGGCATTAGCATGAAAGGCAAGAGGATAGTGACGATATACCCATCTTACTTTATCTCCATAGGTCTTCATGAGTTCCTGCATCGTTGGATGGAATTTTTGGCAGAATGGACATTCTAAATCAGAGTATTCAATAAGAGTAACCGCTGCATTTTTGCTACCCCGAACATGGTCTTTATCTGTTACTGGACTTACTTTTGCATTTTGCGGTTGGGGTTCTCCTGGCTTTTGGGGAGCGGATGGATTAGGAGAAGGAGTGTTGTTGGAGGTCTTAGATACGCCTTTTTCCAAATACGAAACTTTGGTAGACAATGACCCTAAGAAAAATGCAGCAATAACAAGAAGGCCAAAAAGTATTGGAGTGTAAGAACTTCGCTTTTTTCGCATAAATGTATTTTTATAATATAGGAATTAATAATACTTGTCAAGGTGGGTATGTATTGATATACTAAGGTCATATTATGGATGATCAACAGATAAATTGGTCAAAGTTATCCAGGAAAGAAAGAAGGAAGCTGATAAAGGAGCAAAAAAGACAAGAAGCCGCGGGACAAAAAAAGCGAGCAAATATTAGAAAATGGGTAATTGTTGGACTAGCGGTGCTTTTAGTTGCCTTCGGAATTGTTTGGATGGTTGGGGAGTCCTCCAAGCCCTTGCCGGGTTTAGTGCTGCCGGATCAGGGAAGGGAGCATGTCCCTCAAGCGGAGTGGGAAAAATTCAAGTACAATTCAAATCCTCCAACTTCAGGTCCTCACGATAAGGTATGGACAAAATTTGGAGTTTATACAAAGCCCCAAGGCGATGGACACTTGATACACAGCCTTGAACACGGTTATATAATAATTTCATATAACTGTGAAATTGAAAGTCAAAAGTCAATCCAACGACTTGCTCAGGACAAAAGTCAAAAGTTAGCAACGGGGAGCGCGGAGATGGATAGCTGTTTGGATTTCGTAAGCAAATTGAAAGAGAGGGTTAAGAAGGATGCATGGAAGCTTATTCTTGTTCCTCGGCCAAACCTTGATGCAAACTTCGCTCTTACAGGTTGGAGAAGGATAGACAAGTTTAATACAGAGGAAGCAAATATGGATAGGGTAAATAGTTTTGTAAGATCCTTGCGAAACTCAGGCCCCGAGAAGACGATGGAGTAGATTCTTATGGATCAGTTTAGGCTTTCAAGGTTGTCAAATTTTCTAGTTAGTACATTTGAGAAAGAGGAGATACAAAGGCAAACAAAAGATGGAATTAATGTAAATCGCGTAGTATCTGAGCTTGCCACGTGGTATGAGAAGCTTCGAACTGCAATGGATTACCGGGAAAAGGAAGTGGCAAGACGTGCAGCAATCGAGCGAATTCTTAAAAGAAGGCTTACCTTTGGAGGAGACGGTCAAAAAATAGCAGCACCACTTATCCGCGAACTCTTATGGGCACGCTACTTTCCCGAAAGCAGCATCACAGAAGAAGAAGTTGAAAACACGGCAAAAACAATAGATCTTTATCTAACATTCAGAGAGCAACTGGTTGAGAAAAAATACAGCAATATCAATATAGATGAAATTGTCTATGAACTTTTGTCTTCTCGTATTGAGATAATGCTTAATAAAAATAGAGACATAGATATTATTTCAAATTTCATCTTCCATATTTTAAAAGATCATATTACTATTGCCGATGATAGGATAGAAACCCGAGACATTCAAGTGTTTATCGCAGTTCGTCGCACATTTGCAAAATATGACCGTCCGTTTCTTTATTACCATTTATTCGAACAGTATTTTGGGCAGTTTAATGAGCATAATATTTCTCGTATTGTCTCAATTTTTAAAGAGGGTCACCAAGAAATTACAAAACAACTCAACTATAAACTTAAAGACAGAATTACTTCTTATGTGAAAAAACAAATGCCTGCATTTTTGATTTTTGGAGACACCCTACAGAGAGAAAGAGGAAGTATAAGAGGTCTTATCGAAGACGCCAAGAGGTTTCAAGACATGGTTTTTAAGACAGCAGAGGCGCGTTATAAAGAAATTTCAGCCAAGGTACGTCGAGCAATTATTCGAGCTTTTATCTTTATTCTCCTGACAAAATTTGTTTTTGCCTTTACTATTGAAGCAACTTACGATAATTTGTTTTTGGGAAAAATCATGTGGAGCGCAATTTTAATTAATATTTTAGTTCCGCCATTTCTTATGGTAATAGCAAGCCTTTTTATAAGAACACCAGGAAGAGATAATACCAAAAGAATTTATGAAAGGATTTTAAATATTTTATCTTACGATAGACCTGCCTTAGATAGACCCTTAGCTTTAAGTCTTAATCCAGTAAGAAGGCACCCTACTCTTCATTTGATTTTTACCTTTCTATGGTGGGCTGCATTTATTTTAAGCTTTGGCTTTGTTATTTTTATACTAAACCGCCTTGATTTTAGCATAGCAAGTATAGGAGTATTTGTTGTGTTTTTAGCCATGATAGCATTCTTTACCTATAGAATTAGTCAAACAGCACGAAGCTACACAGTTGAGGTAAAACCTGGTTTTACAGCGCCTATTGTTGACTTTTTCTTTATGCCGATTGTGAGAGTTGGGAGGCACTTGGCAGAGGGACTTTCTCAATTAAATATTCTTATATATATTTTTGATTATCTAATCGAAACCCCCTTCAAAGAAATCTTCGGCTTTTTGGAGCAGTGGTTTTTCTTCCTCCAGACAAAGAGGGAGGAATTGGGTTGAGCTCGAGACTCTAAATCATCACAAATTTCGCAATTGAGAAAATTGTGAGGGGATTTAAGTTTAGATTGGGCTGCTGTTTAATCTACTGCTGTTTAATAAAACGTTTGTATAAATTCAAGGTAGCTATCCTTATTTATAAGTTTAACTTGAGTTTTGTATTCGCTAGTAAATGAGCTTGCTCCTTTACTTAAAGAATTGCCACTGTATTTAAATTCAAAGGCTTGAATATCTTTGTTGGCAACTTTTTCTATATAATCTACCTCTGCGCCTGAATAGCTTCGCCAGAAAGAGGAATAAAGCTTTGTTTGAGTATTAGCAAAAAGTTTTCTTCTTTCCATAAAAAGGAAATTTTCCCATAAAAACCCAGCATCTGAACGAAGCGGAAGCGCATTGAAATCTCCAATTAAAGCATTTCTAATACCTAAATCGACAAAGTAAATCTTGTAATTTTTGCCAATTTCGCGTCTTGGGTTCTTAGAGTAGGGATGACTGCTTACCACTACAAAGGATTTTTCTAAGATGTCTAAATAACTAACTACAGTTTTGCGATCAATTTTTAATCTATTTGCGAGCTCATTCTCGTTTACTTCTGAGCTAATCTGGTAAGCCAAAGCCCTAGTTAGATCCTTAATTGCTTGGGAATTTTTAACCCTTTGAAAAGTTAAAATATCCTTGAAAAGATAGCTTTCAACAATTTTATCAAGAAGAATTTCTTTTTGTTGAGGACTACTTTCTAAATAAATATCTGGATAAAGACCATAGAGCATTACTTGTGATAAAAGAGCATCAGCCTGATTTTTTAGAATAACTTTTGGTAAAGAAGGCTTATTTGCACCCAAGACCTCTGTAAATGAGAATGGGTAAAGAGTGAAATCAAGATACCTACCAGTTAGTGGATCGCTAAGTTTATTTTTTAGATCAAAACTTGACGAGCCTGTAGCCAAAACCTTTGTCTTTGGAAAGTTATCGTGAATAATTTTTAGGGTAAGGCCAGGATTATCTAATCTTTGTGCTTCATCAATAATAAGAATATCTATTTTGGGCAATAGTAGCAGTCGTTCTAGAACTGCAATGGAGGTGGTGTTTATTGCGCGGCTGTCTTCTTCGATATCGCAGTTTAAATATAATATTTTTTTTCTATCTTCTTCTAATTTTTTGCTTATATTCTTAACTAAAGTAGTTTTACCAACCTGGCGTGCTCCTAATACCAAAATTACTTTTCGAGAGGATATTAGGCTACCTAATACTAAATCTTGAATTAATCTTGGGATCATAATCCTAATATTAGCACTAATTTTAGGATTTGTCAAGCTGCTAATTCAAATCGTAATTGAAGGGTGTAAAGTTATATCTTGGGTTTCTAGAAAAATGTTTTTTTACAGACAAAGAGGGAAGAGTTAGGTTGAACTCGAGGCTGTAAATCATCACAAATTTCGCAATTGAGAAAATTGTGAGGGTTTTGATTTCAGACAATGGTCAAATTAAATCTCTATTGACCTAAGGAGAATTTTTTGATAATCTTTAAACGATATGAAAAACAAAAAAATAACAAATAAAAATTTTTATGTTTATCTTCAGAAGCATTACCCCGGTAAACTTGTGGCTTTTTCAAAAGATGAGACAAAGATTTACGCAACAGCTAGTAATGCAGAGAAGCTCATGGACGAGCTAAAGTCAAAAAAAATTCCTCCTTCGGAAGTTGTTATAGCTGGTCCTATTGAGGAATACGGAAAAATCTATGTCTATTCATTTTCCGTACAAGAATAAGGCAATTGAAGAAGGAATCATTCCTCTTCCTATAGTAAATCTTCCTGTTAAAACTAAATTTGGCGTATATTTAGTCAGATTTTTGGTAGATTCGGGAGCTGATACTACGACTTTTCCACTAACTCTTGCGTCACTTTTCGATTTCAAAAAAACTCTATCCAATAAATCATGGGTAAGCGGAGTAGAGGGCAGAAAAGTTGCAGCTTATTCGTCGCAAATTGAAATAGGGTTTGGAAAAAAGTTTTATACTGTTCGATGTCATTTTATTGATTCGAATGTTACAGCACTTCTTGGTAGGCTTGATATATGGGATAAATTTAGCTGGTTTTTTGACAACAAAAGAAAACAGGTGGTTTTTGAGAGGATTTAAATATGGTTCTTCTTCCTCCAGACAAAGAGGGAGGATGGGATAGTCTATTCGTGTCATGCCGAATTCATTTCGGCATACCGACTTGTCGGGATCCTGAAATAAATTCAGGATAACACCCTGCGGATAGGTAAGACTGGTATTTGACAAATAGTATTACTTTGAGTATACTTTGTAATATTATGAACCATGCAGTTATTACTACCAAAATTGATCCGCAAGACAAGAGAGAAGCACAACTAATAGCAGAGGAGTTAGGTTTAAGTTTGAGTGCTGTTGTGAAAGCTATGCTTAAGCAGTTCGTTCGTTCAAAACGATTAGAAGTAGGTATAAGATCTGAAATACCAAACGAATACCTACAATCTGTTATGAGACAAGCAAGGAAAAATAGAGAAGCTGGTAAAGGTTCGCCAATATTTGACAATATAGAAGATAACCTTAAATGGTTGGAAAAGCAGGGAATATGAAAGTAGAATATGACCCTGACTTTATCAGAAGGCTAAAAAAGCTTAATGTCAGAATCCGCAAAAGTTTTAGAGAGAGAATTGCAATATTTCAGAAAGATCCATTTTCACCGGAGTTAGACAATCACGATTTGCACGATAAGTGGGAAGGATATAGGAGTATTGATATTACTTCTGACTGGCGCGTTATCTATGAGGAAATAAAAGTAGGAGATGAACCAATTGCATATTTTATTGCTATTGGAACTCATAAAGAGCTGTATGGGTAAAGTGATTTTGGAACAATGGTTCTTCTTTTTGCAGACAAAGAGGGAGGAGCTGGGGTAATCTATTCGTGTCATCCCGAATTTATTTCGGGATCTCATTTTTGGAGATTTAGATCCTGAAACCGGTTCGGGATGACAAAAAATTAGGTAACCGTTCAGGATTTGACAAAATCCTACCTTGTCATTCCCGACCTGCCTCGCCCAGCGAAGCTTGGCGAAGTTGGGATCGGGAATCTATATAAATAATTTCTGGATTCCCGCTTTGGTTCGACGATGCTCACCATCCTGAGTTTGTCGAAGGATCGCGGGAATGACATTGGAAATTCCTGAACACTTACAAAATTAGTGGTTGACTTTGGTATATACAAAGTATACACTAATTATATATGAATACTGCGGTAATTAATATTAAAACTCAACCGGAGACAAAAGCAAAAGCGCAAGAAATTGCTAAGGCAATAGGTGTTAGTCTTAGTTCTTTGTTAAATGCGTATCTGAAACAATTTATAAAAACGAAAACAATAACTTTTAGCGCAAAAGAAGAAATACCAAATGCGCACACGCTTAAAGTGCTAAAGAAAGCAGAGGAAAACTATAAAAAGGGTAATACTTCTCCTGCATTTAAAACCGGCGAGGAAGCAGTAAGATGGCTTAAAGCACAAGGAATATGACGGTACGGTACGATCCTGCGTTTCTCAAAAAGCTCAAAAAACTTGATGTTAGGGTCAGAAATAGCTTTAGGGAACGTATCGCTCTTTTTGCTCGTGATCCTCAAAACCCACAACTTAACAATCACTCATTAACAAGAGGGTATGCAAATTTTAGAAGCATTGATATTACGAATGACTATCGTGCATTGTATGCAGAAAAAGATGAAGGGGATGAAATTGTTGCTTATTTTGAGGAGATTGGAACCCATAAAGAGCTATATGGATAGAGCGTTTTTCCTGCAGACAAAGAGGGAAGAGTTGGGTTGACTTAAAGCGTAATATATGCTAAATACTAGTGCATGAAGGAGTTTCTCGGTCGTATTTTAAAACTCGATTATCTCTCTAAGCATCCTGTTGAGGATCCACACATTGCCTCTTTAATTCGTATTGCTGAAAAAACAAAGCGAGGGCATTTTCGTGGAAGCGAAGAATACGTCGAGTCATTGCGCTTACGGTTTAGGGATTATAGTCCTGGATTTTCTTATTTTAGCCTTCAACCCATAGATATCAAATGGTTTTCCGAATTAGCAAACCAGCTGTATGCAATTGAACAAATGGGGGAATCTCGCAATAAACAAGCGCTAGATTATTTACAGTATTTATCAAAAGAGGATGTTCAAATTGCTCGTAGAGATACGTACCATTACTTAAGCCCCGATACCATTCATGATTCTTGGGAGGTAGAGCATCACATCTATCCAAACGCGAGGGGACAACCCAAGCGTTTTTTAGAGTACGGAATTTCAATAACCGCAAGTTCTTTGGGACATGAGTACCAGCTGACAGCTGAAGAAATCCAGTATCAACGGCGGATAGAACAGCGATCACCAGCTCGTCAAATTCTTAGTAAAGCTATAGCCACATTGGAGCAGTCTACCGGATTATCCAAACCATAACTCATCACAAATTTTTCAATTGAGAAAATTGTGAGGGTTTTTGATTTCAGATTAATAACCCTTGTATCACATTCAGGAATATGATATTCTTTCTATGTTATGACGAAGATAGTATCTAAATCTCAAAACACTACCGAGCAGGAAACGCTCTCTAAAAATTGGGAAAAATATAGGGGAAGTATTGTTATGGTTGTAGAAAATGAAATTTTTGCAACCAAAAGAGCAAAAAAAGTACATAAGATTGTCAAAGAAATAGAAGAAAAATTCCACAGACGACCCCTGATTACATACATTCCAAAAGAGGAAACGCTTATTCTTTTGACATAATTTATGCCTATATCATTTCCTTTTAGAAAGGAAAAATCTCCAATTTTTGGCAATATACATCGCCCAGTGGCTGAAGTTTTTTTAAAGAAAAACTTTATAATCTTTGGCAGCCAGTGACTATGATAGTTGATACAGGAGCAGATTATACTTTACTGCCGCTATTTTTAGCAGAGGAGCTTGGTGCTGATCTTGCTAAGGATTGTCAGACTATTATCACACAAGGCGTTGGCGGAACAAGTAAAGTATACTTGCTTAAAAATAAAATTGAAGCAAGAATAGGATATCTAAACCGTCGGATACCGCTTGGATTTCTAGATAATGATTACATTCCCCCACTTTTAGGAAGACAAGAATTCTTGGAGACATTTAGAGTGATCTTTGAAAAGTTTCATGTCACATTTATATGAGGAGACAAAAAGGGAAGAGATGGGGCAACAAAGTTTTAGATTAAAAACATCGTTGACAGAGAGAAGATTGTTTTGGTATGCTCATAGTAGTTAAAAGTTCAAAGTTCAAAGTTAAAAATTAAAAGTTGCAGTTTAAAATTCAAAAATAACCATCGAAGAACTTTAAACTTTGAATTGTAACTTTGCACTTTACATTTTGAACTTTAAATTTATTGACTATGGCAGACATAACATTTACTGATGCTAATTTTGACCAAGATGTTCTTCAGAGCAAAACTCCTGTAGTTGTGGACTTTTGGGCCTCCTGGTGTATGCCATGCAGAATTGTTTCTCCAATTATAGAAGAATTGGCAAGAGAGTATGAAGGTAAAGTGAAAGTTGGTAAGCTTAATGTGGATGAGAACCAGCAAACATCAGGTAAATATGGCATCATGAGTATTCCAAGCATCCTTATTTTTAAAAATGGGCAACCTATAAAAACTATAATTGGAGCGCAGGGGAAAGAGAAATATAAGAAGGAAATAGAAGAAGTTTTAGCTAGTTGACGATAGATGATAGAAAGTAGAAGGTAGTGTTTAGAAGATAGAAGTTAGAGGATAGATTTTCTATTTTCGATTTTCTACCTTCAAATTACTATTTTCCACCTTCAATCTTCCATCGTCTATTTTTTATTATGTACGACGTCATCATCATCGGTTCCGGTCCCGCAGGCCTGACTGCTGCAATCTATACAACCCGCGCAAATTTAAAAACACTTATTATAGCAGGATCAAAGTGGGGAGGGCAGTTGATGCTAACAACTCTTGTCGAAAACTATCCTGGTTTTCCAGAAGGCATCCAAGGCCCGGATCTTATGATGGCGATGCGAAAACAGGCAGAGCATCATGGGGCAGAAATTGTGGATACAGACTTTAAAAGTGCGGACTTTTGGAAAAAACCATTCAGTGTTATAGCAGGAGATAAAACATACGAAGGGAAATCGGTAATTATTGCAACAGGTGCTGATACTAAGTGGCTTGAGGTTCCAGGGGAAAGAGAAAAAATAGGACGCGGAGTCTCTTCGTGTGCTCCCTGCGACGCGCCTTTTTTCAGAGGCAAAAATGTAATTGTTGCTGGAGGAGGGGATAGTGCCATGGAAGAAGCTTTAGTTTTAACAAAATTTGCAACGATGGTCACAATTGTACACAGACGTGATGAGTTTAGGGCAAGCAAAATAATGTTTGAGCGGGCGCAAAAGAATCCAAAAATAAAGTTTATCTTAAATTCGGAAGTAATTCAAGTATTAGGACAAGATAAAGTGTCGGGAGTCAAGATTAAAAATAACAAGACAAATGAGATTTTCGAAATGCCCATTGACGGGATATTTGTGGCAATAGGGCACATACCCAATAGCGCTGTTTTCAAAGGTATAAATATAGATGAAAAAGGATTTATAAAAGTCGGCGAGCGTTATAAGACAAATATTGAAGGCGTTTTTGTAGCAGGAGATGTGCACGATAGTCACTACAAGCAAGCAGTCACAGCGGCAGGTTTTGGCTGCGCGGCAGCTCTAGAGGTAGAGAGATGGTTGAGTAATCAATCAGTATAAATAAATTTATTGATGAATTTATTACCTTTTCATTATTCTAAATCAGGAAAATTTTATGGTTGGTTCGAAGAAGCTGCGGAGAATAACATGCGCGCAGCGCAAGCGCTTCTTGCGCTTTGCAAAAGAGTAAAAGATGCCCCAGAGATTTCGCAGCATATTCATGATCTGGAACATAAGGGAGATAAAATTAGTCACTTGATATACGATGAATTAAATAGAGTTTTTGTTCCACCCATTGACTCGGAAGATATTATTTCGCTCACTCACTCGTTAGATGATACTGTAGATTTAATTTACGCTTCAGCTAGCAGAATAGATATCTATAGGATTAAAAAAATAGATGACATTATGCTTAAGTTAGCAAATGTTATAGTTGAAGGAACGCAACTTGTGGCAAAAACATTGCCAAAGCTTAGAAATAGACGAACGCTTAAGGATATTAATTTGATCGGCATACAGATAAATAAATTGGAAAATAAGGCCGATTTATTTCTTAAAGACGGGCTTAGGAATTTATTTAAAGATTCTCATAACGCAAAAGATATAATTTGCCTAAAAGACGTTTATGAAAAAATGGAGGAGGCGACAGATGCCTTGGAGGATATAGCGGATGTGCTTCACGGAATAGTAACTAAATATGCATGATATTCACTATCTTTTTTGGTTGCTTATTCTGCTTGCAGTTACTTTTGATTTCATTAACGGATTTCATGATACCGCAAATGCTATTGCAACCGTTGTATCAACGCGTGTTTTATCTCCGATTTTAGCAATTATAATGGCTGCAGGTTTAAATTTTTTAGGCGCGATTTCAGGCACTGAAGTAGCGAAAACAATCGGCAGTGGAATTGTTGGGACATCCATATCGCAGCACGTTGTTATTGCTGCAATTCTTTCGGCTATAATTTGGAATATAATAACTTGGTATAGAGGTATTCCTTCAAGTTCTTCTCATGCTTTGATAGGAGGATTGGTGGGTAGTGGCATTGGTTTTGCCGGTTTTGATCAGGTGCAATGGCAAATTTTGTTTCAAAAAGCAATTCTGCCAACAATTGCATCACCTCTTTTAGCATTTGTTGCAGGTTTTTTGTTAATGAATACACTTTTTAAAATCCTCGCTGGTGTCTCGGCTCATAGGGTTGGAAGTTTCTTTCGTCGGGCCCAAGTATTTTCGGCTGCTTTTATGGCGTTTTCGCATGGAAGTAATGATGCGCAAAAAACCATGGGAATTATAGCTCTTGGATTAATTTCGGGAGGGTTTATTCCGGCTTCGCCATTTCATGTTCCGATTTGGGTAATTGTGCTATCTGCCTTAGTAATGGCTTTGGGAACAGCTGCAGGCGGATGGAGAATAATTCATACCATGGGCTCAAGATTAACAAAGCTTACTCCTATTCATGGTTTTGGAGCAGAGACTGCGGCTGCAAGCATTATAGAGATAGCATCGCGTTTTGGTTTTCCTCTTTCTACAACTCATGTTATTTCATCAACGATTTTAGGCGTTGGCGCAAGCAGAAGATTCAAAGCGGTGAGGTGGAATATAGCCGGAAGAATTTTCCAGGCGTGGATACTTACTATTCCTGTCTGCGCTCTTATAGCTTTTTTAGCATATTATGCAGTGAGAGCAATTTAATACTTTTATGTGGTTTTTGTATTCGCTTTTCTTTGCAATTTGGTCCTCTGTGGCAATGTTTCTTATCAAAGACTTAACCAAAAAGATAAGTCCCCTTCCTCTTCTTTATGCCACTTTTATATTTAGCATTCCTTGCACTTTTATTCTTCTTTTGTTTGTCGGTGGCATTCCAAAAGTAACGCTAAATTTTTATTTGTATATGGGTATTTCGGCAATTTTGGATTCGGTTGCTTTTGTTTGTTTTATACGGGCAATTAGCAAATCACAGATATCAATTATCGCTCCCATGTGGTCTTTTGCTCCAGTTTTGACTCAATTTATTGCCGCAGTTACATTAAATGAAGTGCCACCTTTTATAAAATCTATTGGTATTTTGTTTGTAGGCTTTGGAGCATATCTTTTAAACGTTGCGGATATAAAGCAGGGAGTAATGACGCCCTTTAAGAGCTTGTTTTCCAATAAAGGTGTTGTTCTTAGTTTATTTTCTACTCTCATATGGGCAGTAACACCCATTTTTCAAAAAAAGGCAATTTTTGAAACTTCGCCTCAGGTTCCATTGTTTGCTTCTTTTTTTGGTATAGTTTTAGTTTTTCTGTTTCTGACACCCTTTGCCCTCAAAAAAGCCATAAAGTGCGAAAAAGAAATTAGAGCTAACGCAAGATGGCTTGTTGTAAATGGTATTGGAGGTGCATTCGCCCAAGCTGCTGCTTTTGCTGCGTTTTCTCTTGTATTTGTAGGGTATGCAACTGCTGTATTTAGGCTCTCGACTCTTTTTATAATCGTAATAGGTGGAGTATTTCTAAAAGAAGAAAGGATCAAAGAGAGATTGCTTGGGGGGGGAGTTATGCTTTTTGGCACAGTTTTAATTGCTCTATGAAATTTTGTAACAGTTCACTCTTCTGACATGAATTTTATTCTTCGAGTCTCTCGGTAAACTCGAGATAAACTCCAGCGAGAAGTCTTTCGACCCTGAGCTCAAGACCGAAGGGTTTTCAATGCTTGTAGTTCTCGGCTTGCGGCCTCGAACAATAAATTTTGTGTCGGAACTGTAACAGCTACGAAATTTTGATGTTAGTATTCAGTTCTTCCCAACGGATTTGTCATTCTGAGGCTGAAAGCCGAAGAATTTCAAGATTATTAGATCCTTCGCCAAGCACCGTCTGGTGCCTGGCTTCGCTACGCTCAGGATGACAGCCTACTGGTAACAACTGAATACATACATTTTGATCTATTGACAGCTAGAAGATGGCTGTGATAAGATACTCTTTGCAAGAGCTAATCGTTTTATGATGATAATATATTACGAAGCCGAAACACAAACTTATTCGTGTAGGTTTTTATTGTCTTCTTGAAACGATTCCTCTTCTTAAAAATTAGTAATTCATAGTTAACAAGTGGATTCTGAGTGATTCGGGCCTGCTTACGCAGGACGTAGCCTGCTTCAGCAAGGCGAAGGGCCTGTAGCACAGCTGGTCAATGCGCTTCATTTGCAATGAAGAGATCGGCGGTTCGAATCCGCCCAGGTCCACAAGTAGGCTCGGGGTTTCTGGCGGAGCCAGATCTAGCTTCGCTAGACGACTCCCCTCGGGTCCACAGGATAGTTATGAGTTGCGGGTTGGGAGTTATGAGTAATCTACTCATAACTAAAAACTCATAACCCATAACTAGAGTTGGCTCTTTGACAAGTGAAGAGAAGTAAATTTTAAATAATCTACTCATGACGTCGACAATGGATGCCTTGGAGATTTTGGCCGAGGAAGGACGCATATGGCGGCGATACTCGTCGGGTAGGTGCCATAGACTTTTGATCCGGCGGTTTCCGAATGGAGAAATCCAGCCAGCTCAGCTGGCTAACCCTGAGTAAAAACAGCTCACATTGTGTTCGTAAGCAAGAATAATTTTCAATTTGAAATTTCAAATTTGAAATGAAATTAAAATGTTTAAAAATTTAAATTTGAAAATTGATTGAAAATTAACCCATTCGACAAGCTCAGGGTTAATGCTGAGCGAAGTCGAAGCATTAAAAATTGAAAATTTCAAATTTACCAAAGTTTATGGACAGAATGTGGGTTGTATAGCTCTGGGTGGGGTACGGCGCGAACCGAAACATCCAAGTAGCGCCAGGAAAATAAATCATTAAGAGATTCCCTTAGTAGCGGCGAGCGAAAGGGGAACAGCCTAAACCTTGTGCTCTGCACAAGGAAATTCGAAGCACGAATATCGAAACTCGAAACAATATCAAAATTCAAATGTTCAAAATTACAAAAGTTTTGAATTTAGTATTTTGAAAATTATAATTTGTCTTTCGGCTATGCTCAGGATGGTGAGCTTGCCGAACCATTTCGGATTTCGGATTTTGAATTTCGGATTTTCTTCTGCGGAGCAGAAGGGGTTGCAGGGCAGGCAATATTTGATGAGTTGCTCGTAGCAGAATGATCCGGAATGGTCATCCAAAGAGAGTGAAAGGCTCGTATGCGAAACGAAAGACTCCAATAGTCTGTTCCTAAGTACCATGGGGCACGATGAAACCCTGTGGGAATCTAGGACGTCCACGTTCTAAGGCTAAATACCAAAATCTACCGATAGTGAACTAGTACCGTGAGGGAAAGGTGAAAAGCACCCCGGAAGGGGAATGAAATAGACCTGAAATTGTCGACTAACAAGCAGGCAGAGCTTGTTCTTCGAACAAGAATTTTCAATTTTTAATTTTCAATTTGAAATGAATTTTTAATGTTTTAATTTTAAATTTTTAAGCATTTAGATTTCATTGAAAATTTTAAATTTCAAATTTGAATTTCTCGTTCGGAGAACGAGTAATGCCGTGCCTATTGAAGAATGAACCGGTGAGTTATTGTCCCGTGCTTTTGCTTAAGCAAGTCAAACTTGCGCAGGCGCAGTGAAAGCGATCCCTAACTGGGATATTTTACGTACGGGACATTAGACCCGAAGCCGGGTGAGCTAACCTTGGGCAGGGTGAAGTTCGATGAAAGTCGGATGGAGGCCCGAACCCGTGGCTGTAGCAATAGCTTGGGATGACCTGAGGTTAGGGGCAATATGCCAATCGAACCCGGAGATAGCTGGTTCTCCCCGAAATATATTTAGGTATAGCGCTACGTTTAGTGTCCTGGGGTAGAGCACTGAATTGCTACTGGCGGCGCAAGCCGTCGGAGCAAATCAAACTCCGAATACGGGATACACATAAACGTAGTAGTCAGACTGTTCGGGCTAAGCTGATCAGTCGAGAGGGAAACAGCCCAGACTCCCATCTAAGGTCTCTAAATAAAAGCTAAGTTTCAAAGGAAGTCAAGTTCCCAAGACAACCAGGAGGTTGGCTTAGAAGCAGCCACCCTTTAAAGAAAGCGTAACAGCTCACTGGAGGATGTCCACGTTCAGTTACATGAACGTGGCAGGTACTTGGCACCGAAAATGTATCGAGGATTAAGCTTTTTACCGAAGATGGAGATGCTTGTCCTTTGGACAAGGAAATTCGAAGCACGAATATCGAAATTCGAAACAATATCAAAATACAAATGTTCAAAATTAAAAACAGTTTTGAATTTACTATTTTGAAAATTATAATTTGTCTTTCGGCTATGCTCAGGATGGTGAGCTTGCCGAACCATTTCGGATTTCGGATTTTGAAATTCGGATTTCCTCGCCCAGAGGGCGAGCGTGGTAGGGGAGCGTTTTGCGTGTAGTGAAGCTGTGTCGTAAGGCATAGTGGAATACGCAGAAGTGAGAATGCCGGTATGAGTAGCGAGAGTCGCCTGAGAATGGCGACCGCCGAAAACCCAAGGTTTCCTCCGCAATGTAAATCAGCGGAGGGTTAGTCGGTCCTAAGGGTGTTCCTCCATTTAAAAGGGGAGTAGCCCGATGGATAAGTCGTTGAAATTCGACTACAGGATATACATATTCTAAGGGGATGACGAAGTTGGAAGTATCAGGCTTGGCGCAAGCTGAGTCCAAGTAACAAGATAGAAATGATTGGAAAATCCGCCATTTTGATTAATCAAGTTACGACGTAGAGTTGTCTTAGAAATAGGATAATGATTTGATGACTTTCAGTTTCCAAGAAAATTCTCATTGGTTTCTTGTCCTTCGGACGAGAATACGAAAAACACGAAAATCTTTTCGCGAAAATTCGCGAAATAAAAATTCGTGATGTTCGTGTTCTCGCCCGGAGGGCGAGGAAAAAATGTATGTTTTACCGTACCGCAAACCGACACAGGTGGGTTGGTCGAGAAGACTAAGGCGATCGGGAGAAAGATGATCAAGGAACTCGGCACAAAAGCTGGGCGTAACCTATGGGAGATGCCCTACCTTGTGCTTCGCACAAGTACACGAATAAACACGAATTTTGCATTCTTGTTTTTCTTATTCTTGATAATTCGTCTGATGAGAATTAATTTTTAAAGTTGGTTCTCGCTCACGAATACACACGAATACTCTAAAACAGTAAAGAGCATTCGTGGGAATTAGTGTACTCGCGCGGAGCGCGAGGTCACAGCAAAAGATTGCTTAGCGACTGTTTATCTAAAACACAGGTCCCTGCAAAACTGAAAGGTAAAGTATAGGGGCTGAAGCCTGCCCAATGTTGGTAAGTCAATGATGTTGAATGATTCCCGTACCAGTCGGTACAGGATGAGTTTGGTATCAAAGCTCCAATGAATGGCAGCAGTAACTATAACTGTTCTAAGGTAGCGAAGTCCCTTGTCGGGTGAGTTCCGACCTGCACGAAAGGTATAACGACTGAGCAACTGTCTTGATCATCTACCCGGCGAAATTGAAATGGCTGTGAAGATGCGGCCTAGTTGTCCTTGGACAAAAAGACCCCAGGAGCTTTACTGTATCTTGGCATTTGAGAGTTTATTTTCCATGTTTAGCGTAGGTGGGAGGGACGCACCATTCGGTGCATCCCGTCAATGAAACACCACCCTTGAAAGTGAGCAATCATTACCTCTTTGCCGTATAAAGATCCGGCAGAGGAACAGTGTCTGGTGGGCAGTTTAACTGGGACGGTTGACTCCTACAATGCAACGGAGTTGTACAAAGGTTGGCTAGTCTTGGATGGAAATCAAGACGATAGTGCAAAGGCATAAGCCAGCTTGATAGTGAGGCCTACAAGCCGAACTAGTGCGAAAGCAGGTCTTAGTGATCCTCCGATCGCGTAGTGGTACGCTCGGAGCTTAACGGATAAAAGCTACCCTGGGGATAACAGGCTGATCGCTCCCAAGCGTCCATAGCGACGGGGCGGTTTGGCACCTTATGTAATTAACATCGGGGCGCCTACAAAGTAATTTGTGTAGCCTGGTTATTCTAAAAAATACATTTAGAGAGTGTATTGGAATAATAAATTTACTAGTTAAAATCGGTGAACGCCAACATTTTGAACACTTATTGGTCAACACCGAGGGAAGTCCGGTAAAATCGGACCCCGTATCGACTTCTCCGACGTCGCGTCGGAGGGATGGAAGTTTTTATAAAATTTATAACTTTCATAAAAGATTAGCCCCGCCCAAATATGCAATTTTTGGCGGGTGAAGGTATAGTCAGTGCTTTTGGTAACAAGAGTTTTCGACAGCGATGTCGGCTCATCGCATCCTGGGGGTGGAGAAGCTCCCAAGGGTCGGGCTGTTCGCCCGTTAAAGCGGTACGCGAGCTGGGTTCAGAACGTCGCAAGACAGTTCGGTCTCTATCCAGGACAACCGTTTGAGATTTGAGGAGATCCGATTCTAGTACGAGAGGACTGAATTGGGGGAATCCCTGGTGTGCCAGTTGTCCCAAAAGGGGCATTGCTGGGTAGCTATATTCCCAACGGATAACCGCTGAAAGCATCTAAGTGGGAAGCCGTCTCCAAGATTAGATCTTGCTTGTGCGTAGCACAAGAATAAACAAATAACCCAATAAATGCAAAATAACTTAATGTATAAATGCATAATAGAATTATTCTTTATTTTAGTATTTTTATTATTGAATCATTGATTGGTAGTATTTGAAATTGGTAGTATTTGATATTCTCGTGCTGCGCGCGAGTTGGCCCCTTGTAGACTACAAGGTCGCCGTATGGCGAACCTCGCCTTTCGCAAGAGAGGCGGGTTGATAGGCGGGCGGTGGAAGTGCCGTAAGGCATTAAGCCTACCCGTACTAATGGTCAAAAGAGTAGATTATAAACATTTTTTCTCTTCACTTTTCAGAGAGCCAATAATTGTAGTGTCATTCTGAGCGAAGCGAAGAATCTCTTACAGAGCTATGCAAGCGTGAGGGGGATCCTTCACATACGTTCAGGACGGCGTTCTGCGGAATGCCGGTTTTTGTGCTCTAGCCTTTCGGTCTTTGGAGCGAGCTGGAACTACCTGATTCTCGCCTCGCTGAAGCAATTCGGCGAAGCGGGCCATTCCGAACTCAGAAGTAAAACAGCCCAGCGTTCACGATACTTTGTCGCATGATAGGGGACAATAGATCAAGGCCGGAGGACTAGAGCGCAAAAAACGAACGCCCCGTGGGAGGACAATAGGTCACCCGCCTGCAATTGCCTTCGGCAAAAGTCGATGGCGGGCAGGTCGCCAGGGGATTTTTTCTTCAAATTCAAACTTAAAACAAAACCCAACTCCTCGCTTTTGCTCCACTATTTTTATAAATTTTGATTTCTGCTATAATCAGATTAACAATGAATAAAATCACATTTCAAAATGTTTTTATCGTACTAGGTGTTTTGCTTTTATTATCAGGTATGGGTAGTACAGCAAACGGCGGAAGCGATAATTCGTTTGCCTTTATTGGCGGGATAAATCTTTTACTTGGCGCCCTAGCTGTTAAAGCTCGTAAAAAACAATCTCTTGCAAAGTCAAGCAAATGGTTTGTGGCAGAAGTCATATCAATCTTGATAATTTTGTTGATAACTGTTTCAGCCTTACTCAATGGACTATGGTATCTACATCCAATATCATTCCTTTTTGTTCCAATTATTATTGCAATAGGCTATTTCCTCACTTGGTATAAAATTAAGAAGGAATCAGCTATAAGCAAATAGCTACAAATTGTACCTTCGGTTGTTGGGTAAGGGGCTATTCGCAAGAACTACAATTACTTCTAGAACTTGTTAAACAGATAGTATTTTAACCTCAATGATATAATAGAGATAGCGATGAACGATCCTTACTTTATCTTAGAAAAGTCTCTGACTCAAAAAGCACTCGGAGAAGTTGTTCAAGAGATATGTCTTAAAACAGAGCCTAAACCTTTATTTTGCGAATTGCCTGATGATCTAAAATTGAGATTTTCCTACGGGGGAACAACCCCAACGTATACAACAACTTCATCTTTAGCATCTGGAAGTATTATGGGAACAAGCGCTACTACTACATTTTAGGAGTGGCGATCGTTTCTAGAACTTAGGAGATGGGGGGGTGGGGCGCGCCCAGGGGTTTTTGTTATAATTTTCAGAGATTAATAAATTTTGGACTTGACAAACAGTAACTTATAAGTTACAATGAAAAAGAATATATTTTTGGATAAGCATGCTGAGAAGGAACTGCGGGAGTTCGATGATGAAGTACAGCTAGAGTTTGAGGCATATCTTAAAATTCTAGGGTTTGAAGGAAAACTAGATTTTCCTCATGCAAAGAAGATTACCAGAGATTTATTTGAAATTAGAATTAAGTTACAGGGAGAATATCGCTGCTTTTATGCTTATATAGGAAAATTAGATATTGTTATTTTGCATTTTTTTAGAAAGAAAACACAAAAAACGCCGATGAAAGATATGAAATTAGCGCAAAGGAGACTTAAATTATATGAATAAAATTAGCAGGGCTGTTAAAAGAGGAAACCTTATAGTTTATGGTGATCTTTTTGCCGGTTATTCCAAGAAACGTCAGCAGGAAATATTAAAAAGAGCAAGATATCTAAAAGCTGCAATGGAGCTCAAAAAACTAAGAAAAGAACTGAAGATTTCTCAACAGGACCTAGCCCATAAGATGAAGGTAAAACGGGAATTTGTCACCAGAATCGAGAGCGGAGAGCAGAATGTAACCATTGAAACTTTAAATAGAGTAGCTGAGGCTACGGGTAAAGAGTTTGAGTTCCATTTTAGATAATTCTTTGAATATAATAATTTCTAAGTCTACTTGCGGTTTTTGCAAGCCAACAAAAAGATATAAGAGAAATAACACAAAGCTTAAAAATATGATTAGACTTGCAATGTTGGAAGGCAATCTTACGGCAAGTCTGATTAAAAGTTACTCAAAATCTTAATTCTGGGGATTTCTTTCTTCAAAGTCTTAAATTTAGCTTCGAAATTTGACACACAAGCGCTTGTTGTGTTAGTATTGAAAATACTAAATCCCCCTGTGAGAGCGTAAGCTGTTTGCAGGGTTTTTTTTGGTACAATAAAAAAGTGAACGCTTCTTTTATAAATGAGAAAGTGCAAATCGGAGAGTATGACCTTTCATGTAGTATGCGGTAAGAGAGGTAAAAGATTGTTGATCGTAACAGTCTATAGACCAAAACTACCAGTTTGGATAGATTATAAAACAAGAGTAAAGGAGCTGAAGAGTCGTGAATAAATGCTATTTTTGCAAAGGAAAAACTAAAATAAAAAATATTGACGTTGATTTTCGATGGGGCGATAAACTAATTGTCGTTAAAAATGTCCCTGTTGAGGTCTGTAGCCAATGTGGAGAAAGATATTATAGCGCTGAGGTCTCTAAAAAACTTGATAATTTAGTAAAGAAACAGGAGCTATCAAAAATTAGACCACAACAAATTATAGAAGTTCCTGTCTTTAATTGGCAATAAGTACTTTCCGATCCCTGGTGTTGAGCATGAAACTTCAAAAATCTAATCACCAAAGCGAGCACCAATCTTACTGGCAAATTGCCATGGGATTTCTTTCTTCAAAGTCTTCAAAATTTGTGGTTTTATCCAATTGTTCTTATTTTTATTTTGTGGTACAATCTTTTTAAGGTAAACTTAAAAGTAAGGAGGAATAAATGAGTGGCAACACAAAGTTCAAAGTTCAAAGTTCAAAGTTCAAAGTTAAATAATACCTCAAAAGCTCCTTCGGCGAGCTCAGGACAAGCTCAGACGATGGCGGATCTTATGAAATCTGCCAAAACCTCTTTTGTAACTCCTCATAAAGGAGATAGGGTTACAGGAATTATTACCAAATTAAGCCGATCTGAAATTTTGGTTGATATAAATGCCAAAACAGAAGGAGTTGTGTTGGAGAAAGACAGAAAAATCTTGTCTTCTATTTTATCAACACTTAAGGTTGGAGATAAAGTAACAGTTACGGTCCTTAATCCCGAGGGGGAATTAGGCAATCCAGTTGTATCGCTGCGTAAATTTATTGACGACATGGTTTGGGAGAAACTTTCAGCCTTGCGTAAAGACCAAGAGGTTTTAGAAATAACAATAACTTCGGCAACAAAAGGAGGCTTTTTGGTAACAACTAAGGATGGCGTTTCCGGATTCTTGCCTAATTCACATCTATCAAATCTAGAAAATCCACATGGTCTGATTGGCAAAAATATAAAAACTGTTGTTCTTGAGGTGAACCGCGAACTTCATAAAATTATATTCTCCCAAAAGCAGGTTCTGGGAATTGATGATTTTAAAAAGTATGTAAAAGACCTAAAGATTGGAAAACAAATTGACTCAATTATTACCAATATTACTTCATTTGGAATATTTATATCTATACCAGTCAACCCCGTAGAATCTTCCCGTTCGGGGCGTCAGACGCCCCTCACGGAGCGATTTGACGGGGCAGGTGAATCTATACTTGTTGAGGGGTTTATCCATTCATCTGAAATCTCATGGGAGCCAATTTCAAATATTTCAGAAAATTTTGAGGTTGGCGCTACGATAAAAGCAGTTATTATTGGATTTGATGATGACTCAAGAAGGATTCTCCTCTCTATAAAAAGATTAACACCTGATCCGTTTGAGCAGAAACTAAAAGAGTATTCTGTGGATAAAAAAATAAAAGGTGAGGTTACAAAGATTGTTTCTACTGGAGTACTGCTTGATTTAGGAGAGGGAATCGTGGGGATAATAAAAAAAGATAAAATTCCACCAAATGTTTCTTACAAGGAGGGGTCAGTTGTAGATGTTGTTGTATCAAGTATAGATACAAAAAAACATAGGGTTGTATTAACGCCAGTTCTTTTGGAAAAGCCGATTGGGTATAGGTAAAGGGAAAATTCGAAATTCGAAGCACGAAATTCGAAACAATTTTCAAAATTAAAATTTTCAAATGCTCAAAATGTTTTGAATTTTGTATTTTGGTCATTAGAATTTGTTTCGGATTTCGAATTTAGGATTTCGGATTTTTGTATATGCGAAGCATCACTTCATTTGTTTGTCAAGAATGTGGTTATGAGGCAGCGCAATGGTTAGGAAAATGTCCTGAATGCGGAGTGTGGAACAGCTTAAAAGAGTTCAAAGTTCATCCATTCGACAAGCTCAGGACAAAGTTGAAAGTTGAATCTAAGACAGAGGACATAAAACCCAAAACCCTTGCAGAGATTAGGTTCGACTCTAAAGATAGACTATCTACTGGTTTTTCGGAAATGGATGGGGTACTAGGCGGGGGGATTGTTAGGGGTTCGGTAATACTTCTAGCTGGTGACCCAGGGATTGGTAAGTCGACCCTTCTTCTGCAAGTTGGCCTGACGCTTGCTAGCGCAAATTCCGAAGTGCTATATGTAAGCGGAGAAGAGTCAATTGAACAGATAAAACTAAGAGCGCTGCGTATTACCGAAAGCAAAAAAACCAAAGATCAGTTTAAATTACTGTCTACAAATGATACCGATGGTATTGCTGAAGTTGTTGATAAAACAAAGCCATCGTTTTTAATTATAGATTCAATCCAAACTATGGAATCAAATGCTGCTGGAGGCATGGCTGGATCAATTGCTCAAATTCGATATGCGACGTCTTTATTTACCCGAGTCGCAAAGACGTTATCTGTCCCAGTTATTCTTGTTGGTCATGTAACAAAAGAGGGAATGGTTGCAGGGCCTATGGTTTTGTCTCACATGGTTGACACTGTGCTTTTTTTAGAAGGAGAAAAATTTACTAAACTTAGAATTTTAAGAAGTCTTAAAAATAGATTCGGTCCAGTAGATGAGGTTGGAATTTTCACGATGGGGGAGGGGGGAATAAAAGAAACAAATACCCCTGAACAATTTTTTTTAACAAAAAACCTACCTAAGAATCTAGCTGGAAGCATTATATCAGTTGCAATGGAAGGCAGCAGAGCATTGTTAGTTGAGATTCAGGGTTTAGTGGTTTCTTCCAACATTCCAATACCTCGCAGAGTTTCCTCTGGTATTGATTATAAACGTTTGGAGCTACTTTTGGCTGCACTTCAAAAACATTGTAATCTTCCGTTTGGAGGAATGGATGTTTTTGTAAATGTTGCAGGTGGACTGAGGCTTTCGGATCCAGCCGTAGATCTTGGCATTTGCCTTGCAATTTTCTCAAGCTTTAAAAATCTATCTTTGTCGGATACAGTTGCAATATCGGAGGTAGGTTTACTTGGTGAGTTAAGAGGAGTAACGTCTATTGATAAAAGAATAAAGGAGGCAAAGAAACTGGGGTTTAAGAATATTATTAGTTATGATACGTATAAGACATTAAATGAGGTAATAAGATCACTGGGCAAGTAAATTCAAAATTCAAAGTGCAAAGTTCAAAATTGCAATTCAAAATTCAAAATTAAATTATTAAACTTTCAACTTTGAACTGTAACTTTTAATTTTAACCTTTGAACTTTTAACTATTTTGCTATGGCTAAAAAAGATATCTCTTCAAAAGTAAAAAAAATGGAGAAAGAGCGTTCTTCCCTTATGAATTTTCCTCCTCGTCTTATTAAAGCTGTGGCAGAAGAAGTAGCAAAAACGGTTGTAGAGCGTTTGCCAAAGCTTATACCTCGTTCTAGACGAAAAGCTCATAAATTGGGGAATAAGCTTATAAAAGATGCGATATTTTTAGACACCTCTGCAATAATAGATGGCAGGATTTTTGACGTTATAAATTTGGGGTTAATAAGGGGAGTTTTCATAGTCTTGGAAAGCATTCTCCTAGAACTTAAACATGTTGCAGACTCCAAGGATTTGATTAAAAGAGTAAGGGGTAGAAAAGGATTAGAATTTTTGGAGAAACTTAAAAAGAATAGAAAAGTTAAGTTTATTATCGTATCTAGTACTGATAAAACTGAGGTTGATGAAGAGTTGATTCGTACTGCAAAGCAGCACAAAGGAAGAATTATAACGTGTGATTACAGCTTGGATAAAGAGGCAACCATAAGCGGAGTCTTAGTAATAAATATCAATACACTTGCAAATGTTCTTAAGGTAACAGCGGTTCCGGGAGAAGCAATCCATATAAAAATACTCCATAAGGGGAAAGAGGCTACTCAAGGAGTAGGATACTTGGACGATGGGACAATGCTTGTTGTTGAGAACGCAAGCGAAGATCTTGGGAGAGAAGTTGATGTGATTGTTTCAAGAATTATTCAAACTGTAGCAGGCCGTATTCTATTTGCGAAGAAGATTTAGTGTTTGTAACCTCAAAAGAGGTAAGAGCCCCTGCCCAAGACTCCTACCTCATCTCAGCCTACAAAATCTTTCTTAAAACATCAAAGTATATCAATGTAAACTCTAATTTTTAGCCTCAAGCAATTTCCTTGACATTTTAAGATATTTTTGATACGAAAAAGAATGGCATTTAGTTTTTATTCCTGCCTGGAAGGCTAAATTGTCCAATTTTTTCAAGAGCATTGCTTATCGTACCTGAAATTATATAAGTCGAGTAACGAAAGCGATGCTCTTTTAATGCGCTTTGCAGAATTATAAAAGTGCCACGTTAATTCCTAAACCCTTTTTAGCCAATGCCTTAAATTGTTCTGTGCCTTGCTTTACTACTAACTGCTGTTTGTAAGAAGACACAGTTTTTTTATTTGACCTATTTTTCCCCTTTATAAAGAAAAGCCACATACGTTTACAATATTTTATCATAACTTGTCAAGTATTTCAATCCTATAGAATTCTAAAGGCTAGAATTGGTATGTCCTAGAGTAAAATATGCATAATTTAGATTGCTACGAAAGGCTTTTTATCTTTATTAAAAAAATGTGGATAACCTGTGGGATACACTAGTGTCTCGCCAGTGGCGAAAACAGAGAGCGTAAAGAGGGACGATAATCGTAATCGATTACAGACTTTAACCATAACTTGATAAAAGAAACAATATTCTTGCGTAAGTCTGATGAATAGACGTTTGGATTATTTCTTCGAAAGTAAAGGTACTCTTTGAGATTGGCAAATTTACCATAAGGCAGAAGCTTTATAAAAAAATTGCTATATATAAAAGGACTAGAATTGATGTTAAATTTCAATATGTCTTTGGGTAAAAGAGTCTTGTTGATAAGAACCGTCTCAAATTGCACAGATATACCATCCTCTGGAAATTTACTTTTTCCTAAGACTTTGTTATCTTTGTTGATAAATACACATTGACTGCCAACTACCACTGTTTCTGGATTCTTAAGAACAAATCTAATCTGTTTTTTTATCCTATGAGTCGAGGTAATATCGCAAGGGTCCATGAATGCAATAAAGCTTGCCTTTGCTTTTTTCATCAGTCGATTTAGCGTTACCGCAGTTCCATATCTTTTTATATTTTTATATGGCCGAATTCTTTTGTCTTTTTTTGCAAACCCTTTTAGAATCCTGAAGGAGTTGTCTTTTGAATGGTCATCAATAGCAACTACTTCTATATTTTTATAACTTTGTTTAAGAAGGCTCTTAAGACAGGCAGGCAAGAATCTTGAGGAATTATGAACCGGAAGGAGAATGGAAACTAATGATTTAATCTTCTTCATAGCTTAAACTAGAAGCTTTGGGCAGAGTAAATATTGTTTGAAGATGTATAAGTAGAGTTTAACACACCTAAGTATTCTAAGTCAAATATTTTAGGAATAGTCGTTCAGGATTTGACAAAACTTTTATTGTTCGAGCCCTTCGGCCCGCTTCGCCGCGAGGCGAGCCGCGAGGCGAGCAAGCTCAGGGTAAACTCCGCCGAGAACTTTAAACATTAAAACTTCTCGCTGGAGTTTATCTCGAGTTTACCGAGAGACTCGAAGAATAAATTCCTTTGACAACTCCTGAACGCTTACTTTTAGGAAGCAATGCTTAAGTGTTTATAGTAGGAACTTCAATATCTCCAATATTCACATTGAAGAACTGAAGTAGTACATTAATTAGAAGGAAAGCTAAGAATAGAACTACCAAACCTACTACGGCTGCAACAATAGTGCCTCTTGCAGATTCAACTGCTGCTTTGTCGCCGCCTGATAATATCCATCTTATTGCTCCCCATGCCAAAAAGAATAGTGCAATTACAACTGCGACAATAAATATGAGAGTAATTAAAGCACCTAAAATGCTAGCTATATCCTTCGCCTGAAAAACAACCTTGGCAAAGTCATTACCTATAGGTATATTTAACTGTGCAGATGCAACTTGTGTCAAAGATAAAAAGACTAGCAGAGAGACTATTGAGGCTAAGAATTTCTTCATTTAATTTAAATTATAGACATATGTTAAACAGCCTGTCAAGGGGCATTTTTACTATAAGATCTTATTGAGTTTGGGAATAACAATTGCTCCAATATCTATTTTAAAGAAACCAAACAAAACATTAATGACAAGGAATGTCACGAATAAAATTACTAACCCTACTGCTGCTCCAACAATCTGACCCCTTGCGCCTTCAACTAATGCCTTGTCTCCGCCTGAATTTATCCACTTTGCTGCTCCAAAGAGAAGATAGAATAAAGCAACAGCAACTGCGATAACAAAGATAAGAGTAATTATTGCTCCTATAACTCCGGATATACCTGATACCTGAAAACAAAGAACATTAAATGGTCCAGTTTCAGGACATATGGGAACTGGTGTTGGTGTTGGCGTCATAATCTTCTCTTCGCTTCAAATCTTATTGTATCACAAGTTTTAAATCATGCTTGCCTGCAATCAGGATTGCGATGGGGTTGTTTGAAGAACTAAGGAGTTATAGGAATTGGAGTTGTAGGAATTTTAGGAATATTAAGATTGCCAATATCCACATCGAAGAAGAAAAGTACTATGTTGAAGACAAGGAATGCGAAGAATAAAATTACCAACCCTACTACTGAGGCAACAATCTGGCCCCTTGCAGCCTCAACTGCTGCTTTATCTCCGCCTGATAGTATCCACCTTACTGCTCCCCATGCCAAAAAGAATAAGGCAATAACCACTGCTATAACGAAGATAAAGGTGATTGCTGCACCTATGATTCCAGGAATATCCGTTGTTGTGGATTTACAAAGTTTTTTGAATGGCTCTTGTATGTTAGCGCAGTTTATTATTTGAGCAAAAGCTGAAGGAGCAAAAGATAGATAAGTCAAAACTGCGGATATAAGAGCGAATGATTTCTTCACTAAATTTAGGATATAGATATTTTTTGTATTTGTCAATCCCCCTTCGTTTTGACTATATAAACAATTGCTCCTGCTAGAAGTACAAATCCTAGGTATTCAAGGTATTGTGGAACGAAAATAACTATGAACTGAGAACTATGAGCTGATAACTTAGAGTCGTTAACTATCCATCCATTTGCCCAACTGTTGACTAAGACGTGTTCCTTAAGTTCTTGTCCGAAGAGAAAGGGAAAAGTTCGATTGATCCAACTTTTAACTTTGTCCTGAGCTTGCCGAATGGATGAACTTTTAACTTGATACGCTTTCCATCCTTTCTCGAAAGACTGGGGGAGGACTAGTAAATTATTGTTCGATTGCCGCACTGTTTCATTATTACTTCTCGACTCTCCTTCGGCAAGCTCAGGATCGCTCGAAGAATAAAAGGTTTTTGACTCCTTAATTTGAGTCAGCCATCTATATGGGAAAGGAATGATTTCTATGGACTTTAGATCGTTAATGGCGGGTGTTTTTTTAATTCCCAGATTTCTAATGTTTACATCAAATCCGCTCTCATTTTTTATATAGGAGGGTAGAAGGAAAATATCTGTGGTAAAGTTGCGAGAGGAGGAAAGAGAGGTGTAGATATCACAATGTTTGGAGACCTGATTGGCGACACAAATGGTAAGAGGAAGTCCTTTAATGTTTCTTGATGTTATGGCAATAAGATAAGCCTCGTTTTGGAAAAGATTTTGATATGAGAAATGATCGCAAGCCATGCCTTCTTGTGAAACATATCGTATAAAATCGTCATTATTCTCTTTTTTAATTATGGAAGGATTATTACTAGGCTGATTTGGACAAAGTCCAGTAGTTCTTGGAAATTCTGTTATTTTAGCGCTAAACTGTTGGTTTCCAGAGAAAGGGACGATGAGAGAAGAAGGATTAGACGGCATAGAAGGGACAGAAGGATTAGGTAGGGAAGTTGAGAAAGAAGGATAAGTTAAAGTTAAAGAAAGGTTGCTATAGAGAGCTTTCTCTATTGTACGGCTTTCGGTTGTATCAAGTTGGAATTGAAGACCTAAGGTTTGTATATCTTTATTGTTTATGCCAACGTAGGTTGATAGAGTGTCACTTCTATAATTTTGGCAGGCGCCATTAGTAAGTTTTGCAATGCAGAATTTCAAAGGAAGACTTGATGAATAATTAAATTTTACGTTAAGCAAGACCTGTTTAGACTTTAGATTGCCTTGTAGTAGTTTGGATAGAGGAATAGTCATGCATAAGTGCACATTCTTGCCAAAGATATAGAAACTATTATTTTCAATCAATTCTGCCCCAAAGATTTTTTGACCTCCTATATCTTCACAGGGTTCAATATAGTAGTTTGTAGTTGATAAGTCAGGCAAAATCTGCTCATTTGGGATTGATGGGTAAATAGCGATAGTATTGTCGTTTTTTGTGGTAAGGAAAACTACGCCTAAAGACAGAGGCGTATTAGATAAAGAGGTATTCAAGATAAAATTGTCTTTTTTGTTGATGCTCAACATTATATTCCCGCTTTGTAAGGGGACTTTGGCAACAATTGGGATTGGGCGATCTTTGGTATTCACAGTTGGCAATCGTGGATAGAAAGCGATATCCAATTGGTCTTTGTCTTTTTGAATCAAAAGATCAGAGGGTAAAGACTCTTGGGCATCAAGATAAGAGGGTAGAGTAAACCAGCCCTCTCTAAAATTTTCTTTTGGTAAATTAATGATGACTCCTTCTTGAGTGATCTTTAGAATATTTGGTAAGACCTTGCTTTGATTGTCAATAAGATTCACAAAAGGATAATAAACGCCGTCTTGCAGTATTGCATAATTGCCATAATCTTTGAAGAATTGATCCTCATAAAATACTTGAGATTCTGGGTAGATGTAGAAGGGATTTCGGACAACGTAGTGACTATTGGGAATATTTGATTTTATTTTATAAACAATTAGCGTATTTCCAAACTCTTTAACTTTTTGGATAAACTCTTGTTTTTCTAAAAGAGCTTGAGTTTCTTCGTAAAGAAGCACCTTGGAGGGATTTGGTGGGGCAATGATGTTTTTATCAAGAAGAATATATTTTATATTGTATTTCTCGATGGTTAGTCTTAAAGCTTGGGGATCTTTTGAATAGATAGCATAGGACATTTCTCTATAATATTGTTCATTGTAGGGACTCCACCTATCAAAGTCTCGGGCCAGAACTGGTTGTTTTATGCCAAACCAAATGAATCCTGCCCCCTGAAAACTCGGTTCGGCGGAGCCGAACCAATTATAATAATCCCATCCCCAAAACGAGTGGATTGGAAGATTAGCTACTCGTGCATCTTCCTCCATGTTGTCGAACCATTTAAACATTTCAAAATAAAAATTAGGAATTTTTATGCGCATATAGGGGCTGATAAGTTGTCCCTTAAATGCTGGAAGCATAAAGTAGAAGATGGCTAGAGTAAAGATAACTATTTGAGCAAGTTCAGTTTTGCTTATTGTTCGAGCTGGTCGAGAAATTTCATTGTTCGATTGTTGCATTGTTAAATTGTTAAATTGCTTCATTGTTAAAGTTGCTAAAAACCCTGTAATCAATAATTGTCCTGCTCCAAAATATACAGCGAAAACAAAAGTGTAGACTCCGCGTACTTTATCTTGAGGAAAACGATATGCTTCCTTGAAAAAAGATAGGTGTTCTCGAAGAAAAGAGTATAGAGGGGAAGTTGGAGGGTTGTCGTTGAGCAGAAAGAATAAACATAAAAAAAGGAGCGGTAAAAAGGCGAGAAGGATTTTGTTAACCCTGAGCTTGCTCGCCTCGCGAAGCGGGTCGAATGGGTTAAATATACTATATATAATGCCGCATAAAGACACAAATGCAAAAAGATAGCCTAAAGACTCAATAAACGGCTGTTTCAAATGCTGTATCCATGGGGAGAGAAGTTGGGTAAAGTGATTGTTGAGCGCATAAACATTCCAGTCAAATAAGAAACTTTTCAGCATTGCAATGTCTTTGATATTGCCAAATTCTTTATTGTAGAGAAATGCTTGCTCGGAAAATAGTTTGTTAATATTAGCCTGAGGGACTTGCGAGCCGTGGGTAAATATATAGTAGATATTTGGCAAGATCCAAAATGAGTTTAGTAGAAGGGTTAGGAGGATAAGAGTAAATGCTTTTTTAAGCAAAGAAAATCTTTCAGGATTCACCTCGGAGGAGTCCTTCGGGCCACCTCCGAGGTGGGACGAAGTCGCTCCTCGGAGGTGAATTGTTTGGAAAAGAGCTAGTGAGACTAGATATAGTATAAAAGCAATAAAATAGATATACCAAAGAGTAGCGGCGTAAGCTTGTGGAGCTGCTAAAATAGTTGTTATTGCAAAAAAAAGAAGAGAGAAGCTACGGACTTTTTTATTCTTCGAGCGATCAGGCTTCGCCTGAGAGTCGAGAAGTATATTTTCGTGAGGAGTTCTCGACTCTCCTTCGGCGTTGCTCGGGTTCGCTCGAACAGTAACACTTTGTCTAGATTCTATAAGATAATCGGTTGCAAACAGAAAAAGCCAGGGAAGTGCGGCATATTGAGTTACAAACATTTCGAAAGGTACAGCAAATTGTTGCATGGTCCCAAGATTGAGTAAATAGAAAAGAGCTCCCAAAAAAGATGAGGTCTTGTCTTTTAAGACATGCTTGTAAAGAATTAGATACATGCCAATAGGGCCTAAGATCAAGGCTAAAAATATATAGCTATAGCGCAAAAAAGCAACGGGAAGGAAGAGGTCAAGAATTGCAAGAAGTACTATTCGAGGGATGTCTGCCATGTCGGAGTGAGCAGCCACAGCTCCTAATCCTTGATAACTTCTAAATAGACCAAAAATTTCCCGCTTTAGAGCAAGCCCGAAATTAAATTCTGGATGAAGGGTATCCCAACCTGAAAGAATTGTGCCAGGGGTGTAGTTTTGGTAGCAAACAAACAAAGAAATAGATAATAAGACTATAATGGCCAAATTGTTTTTTAGTGTTTGTAGCATAGTTTAAAAGTGACTCTTTGTCGGTGTTAGCTTTGGTATTTGAGGACGCTTTCTTTAATTTTCTTATAAGCTAGTTTTTTTAGGAACAAACCCAGTAGTAAAGTTGGAATAAGCGAAAAGATGGCTAGTGATTCTGGGCCTGTTGCTGGAGTCTGAGTTAGTTGGGCGGCAGGCAATAGTCCTGCTTTACTAAGTGGGGTTTGCGTCCCTAAGACCTCCTTTTGCCCAGCTGAACTGGGCTTTTGGATACAAAACTGGGTGTGGTCTTGACTGGTACCCGAATCAGTTGACGTAGCTGTTACTTGGTTTATCATACAGATAATACCAGTGTCTACCAGCAACTGATTGCCTGGAGCTACTTTACCTACTACAATGAAGGTTCTGATTTCTTTAGGTTTAAGATTGCTAACCTCAAAAGAAAGAGTTTTGGTATTAGGGTCAAAATTTCCAGAGCCAGAGGTAAAACTAATAAACTGCGGAAATACATTTTTAACATCTATACGCTTAATTTCCGTATTGCCAGTATTTGTGAGATTGATTTGGAAGCTTATGGTACTTTCGGGTTGATATTTTGGATCATTTACAGTTAGATTATCAACCCAGATAAGCTGGCTTTGAGGACTAAGAACTTTTATATCGACAAGAAGGTTTCCTGTTGAGACAACCATTTGTCCACCTCCGTAGATTGGTTGAGAGGATACATCGGCTTCGACCGAAACAGAGAACAGAGAACAGAGAACAGAGAACAGAACGAAAGAAAGAAAAAATGTTCGCATAAATTAGATTGCGAGCAAGGGTAACACATATTATAGGATATGTCAAGCTTTTTTGTCAGCTTTTTTTGAAAATTCTAAGAAACACGATATCTCGATTGACGCTGAAGAGGCGATTAAATTGATTTGGAACTTGTGGGGAAAGCGTCCTGACCTTACCCCAGTTTTGCTCCAAATGTCATCCCGAGCGAAGGGATGCACCAGACGGTGCGTCCCGAAGCCGAGGGATCTTTTTGCAGCCCAATCCCAGTTGAGAGAGATTCCTCCATGCGTCCAGCTGAGCTGGACTTAGTCGGAATGACAAAGTGGGGCAATGTTAGGAAAGCGTCTTCTTGTGTTTTCGGTTAAAAATGGTATATGCTAAAAAATACAAATGAACAAAAAAACCTTCGTCATTTTTCTTGGAGGTTTTGCAATCCTCGCCATGGGTGTATCTTTCAAAACGGCTCACGGAGTAGAGTGGGAATGGAAGTGCCAAAGAGTATGCAAAACGGATAACGCGAGAACAATATGCCCCGTGGCTTCAACAAATACTTGTCTTAACACTGGTAACTTTTGCCAACCAGAGGATGTAAGTGCCACAGTTTGTTACAACGGCGAAGAAGGGTATTTGACCTGTAAGCCATATGCTGCTAACTGCGTAACTACATGTACGAAATGCCCTTCAGGACAAATTTGCCAACTTGCTACAGGAACTTGTGTGGTGCCTCCCACCTCCACCCCCACCCCAACAGCTACCCC
>Ga0213870_1000042_pt1 | contig 66376 bp, 60 predicted proteins | sample WICALVC2017_Meta_FD_160119 | JGI IMG/M metagenome (GOLD analysis project Ga0213870, IMG submission 160119) | Freshwater microbial communities from subterranean cave lake in Wind Cave National Park, South Dakota, United States - WICALVC2017 | ecosystem: Environmental > Aquatic > Deep subsurface >...
GTTAAAATACCATTTTGGCACGTCAGCGCTCACGCGCCGAATGAGGCCCAAAAACGGCTGTCCCTCGAGGACGTTATGTCGTCACGAAAGGGATGCTGCTTTTTCTACATTGTCTTGATCTGGATGCTGCTCCCTATGGTGGAGCATGATTAGTTTGGAACTCAAGGGGGGGCTGCAATGAGAACTTTAAAGTGCTGTGGTACCCCACGCACTTGTCTGGCATGCTTTTCAGTGAATTATTTCGAATAGGACTCGCTAATTTTAGTTACCGAACCATCAGGGTTAATTTGGTAAAGAGAAGTCTTAGTAGGGGCACTGGAATCCTCAAGATCGTACTCACGCAGCTCAACCCGATCATATGAAACGCGTTCTGCAATTCTTTTTTTCCTACTACGGTATTGGCTTGACTGCAGTTTGCTATATTTTCCATGAAAAAAACCAACCTTTTTTGGATCGACAGTGATGTCAGTAACAGCCACTCTACTCACAGATTCTGGGTCAGTACCCCCAGCAAAGATGGTTTCGTATTCGCTCTTAAAACCTTGTGCTGACAACTGCTGGGTATCCATTTCATTTTCTATAGCACCCACTTTACGATCCAAAACCTCAATTTCGAACATCGCCTTCATGTTTCTTACGAAATCCCTGCCCATCATGAATCCACGACTGAATCTCTCAGCAACACTTGAGCTTGACGTATAAGATACATAACCACTATTCCAATAACCACCGTTTGCTGCTGCGTGATCGTGGACCTTTCTTTTGAATCCTTTGGGATTTGAAATTAGCATTTGATTGAACTGTTCCAAAGCACTACGAACTTGGCTAAGACTCTCACTGCTAACACCCATTCCTGTCATTGATCCGTCCATTTGCGCAAAGTGGGATACGATATCTACGTCTGACGGTGACTGAAGGAGCCCAAGACCTCTGGAAATCTTACTTAACGTATAAAATGTTCTGATCTTAAACTGATACGCCTCATTATTTTCGGATAGCAACCCAAAAGTCTTTATGAAACTGGGAGGTGCTAACCTAATACCTGAAGCAGTAGGGTCGCTTTTGTAAGACAGATGCAGTAACCAAACAACGTATTCCTTAATCGCTTCAGAAATGTTCTCGGGTGGATTTTTTCTCTTGGCGGCATAATTGAGCCACACCATAAATTCTTCTGGCACAATTTTTTTCCTCTGAGTACCACCAATGGCCGCCATTTTTTCGGGGGTAAGGAAAACAGTTGGTGTTAGACGATAATCCAGTCCATTTTCAAGCATGATCTTGAGGTCGGCATGATATTGTTGAGAAAGGCGCACCGAATCTTTAAGTAGTAGTCGCATGTGTTCCGGACGCAGAACTACATCTTGTCCGAAAGAACTCCAAATCGGTGAAGGTAGTTCCACAGATTCCAACATTCTTTCGACAAGCAATCGACCAACTCGGCCATTACCATTCATAAAGGGATGAATTGACATGAATTCTTGGTAGAAATCTGCTATAGCATTGATCTGCTGTTCCGGATTTGTTGCCAGTCTCAAACTGTCCCGGGCTCGAGATAGTGCTTTATTTATGAGTATAGTTAAAATCTCCTTTCGAATTGCATTAACCTCTGGGTTGCCTTCTGTATCTAGGGAACCGACCCTTTTCTTAATTCTTAGGAGTCGTTTCCTAAGACCTGCAGGTAAGTTATCTTTGTAACGATGCCATTTTGAAAGGGGCGTATACTCTACGTAGGAGCTGATGCGATCTTTTAGAAGCATCGTATATTCGTCATTGATCACACCATAAGGAATTGTTGAACTGGCTAATTCTTGGCCATCGGTTGTTTTAATCACATGATCTGAAGGTGATTGACTTCTATCTGTATACCCTACACGCTTGCTTCTCACTACGCCTAAATCTACATCTTTTGTTCCTTCTGAATTAGCTGGTTGGGGTTTCTTAGGTTTAAAGAAACTCTGTTTTCCAGGACGATGTTCTGGACGAATGCTATCCTTTGATAGGAGTTTTCGGTGAGCTGCGAGAAGCATGTCTAATCCGATTTGGTCAGCAGGTGTATCAAATAATAATTTTCTTGCCTCTAAATAGCCGTCAAATGGGTATTCTCCGTTTTTGTTAAATACTTCAGGAACACCAAGCCCCTGACGTTCGCTAAGAAATCGACCTTTTACAAGGTCATTTCTATCGAAGAAAAAATGAGAGAGGTAAAACTCTTCAAACTCTTTATAGTCCTTTTCCCCAAGTTGAGCCTTCGCAATCTCAAGTACCGTTGCTCGATCACTTGAAACTGAGCTTGCTGAGAACGGATGGGGTTCAACAATGGATGAGTCAGGAGGCTTCCGCTCAAGGATACGCAGAACTTGCAATAGGCATGGATTTAACGATCCAGTAGCGGCCGCAACGGTCCATGAGGGCAGCCAACACAGTGCCGCAATAATTAGATATGTGAAGCGTACTTTTATAAAAAATACCATCATTGTTCTTTGTCCATTGGTCCTCCTGACCCCTATAATTAGACCCGTACCCTCTACTAAGTAATCGACCAGAATTATTAAAATATTTACTGCTGTTTTATCCAGATTCTCGAGTGAGGAGAAGCTTTGGCTCAGAACTTTGTCATATGTATTGCAAGAAAAAAATACGCGGCAAATATTTCCTAAAAAGTAGATGGGACCATAGGGAATTAGAAAGTGGTGGGACGGTTTGAATGAGGATCAAAAAAATTATAACAAAAAAAGTGGTAACCGACCACCCAGCGAATTTAAGGAACTAAACTCAATGAGAGCTGTTGGGATTGTTATCCTCTGCAATATTTAAAAACCATGCATCTTTGAAAGTAGTTTCTTGACTTGATTTATATTAATTCTAAACTTAATTATCGCTTTTCTTCTTGTTGTTAGATGCTAAAAATACCAGTCCACAAATGACATGTATAAAAAAGCTCTTAGTCTTCGTGACAGTGGACACTATGCGGACGCTGCGAAACTCTATCGCATTATCGCTAAGAGACAAGAAGGGCAAGAAACCGATGATGGCGAGTCTCTCTCTGCGTGGGCCGAAGCAAGTGCCCGCACTTGCGAGTGTCTAGGACGCCGGCTAAATCATACAACTGAAGCAGATGGCGATTTGTTTGTACGTAAGATCAAGGACATCGTGACAGTGCGAAAGAGTGCAGACGCGCTTTCCGCGCTACTTTCCTGCGATGTGGTCATTGGTAATTGGGGATCAGAGTTTGGTCCCCCAGAGGGGCCAGAAATCGTAGCTAAGCGCCTGATTCCAGGTCTTTCAAAGGTCACCAAATCCGCACGCCTCAGCCATAAGATGCTCATTGGCATAGTTGAAAGCATCTCATCAGCGATTACTGTTTTTGAGGCACAAAAGGATAAATTAGGATGGCTTGTTCATGCGATCATCCATGGGGAGTCTGCTGATTTTGACGTTATCGTTGCCCAAGACCTGCGCGGAGCAAAATCAGTAAAAGAACCATAACCCTTGTTTGCCAGAGTAGCGACGGCGCAGGATGTACGCCACCCAGGGCGCTCGGCAGAAGTGATGTGGTAGTACTTCCAGTGATCGGGGCTCAAAGGCTCCTCATGGGGCATGGCTCTTTAGAAGCCGTGGCAACAATTGGGAGGGAGTGTGCAAATTCCATCAGGGCCCGGGGCATTAGACTCCATATAGAGGCCGTATACACGTATGCATCCTATTTTCTTTTTACTATCACTAAAAAACTCTTGCTTTACAGGGCAGGTCCATACACAGCCCCATGAAATTAAAATGGACCCGAGGAGGATCGAACTCCCGACCTTCGCATTGCGAACGCGACGCTCTCCCAACTGAGCTACGGGCCCTAGTTTTTCTCAATATTACGATATAAGTTTTCGATTTCAGATTTAAATAATTTTCTAGATTCATCCCAAGTATAAAACATATGACCACCCTTGAAATGTTTTAAGATAAGATTTTTCTTTTGTTCCTGCGTAAGCTTCATGTGTTGAGAAAGTCGGTGACTTGAGAAGTAAGGTGTTACCAAATCATAATAACCGTGGGCAATAAAAACTTTCATATAAGGATTTAAAGCCATCCCATAACGGAGGTCATCTGTGGCACCTATTTGGATGTCAAAGGCGTGTTTTTTGCCATCCACCTTCCATGTCTCATTTACTTCCATACTGAGTGTGTGGTAGTCTCGTTCTGTCTCTAAGCCCAAGACTTGTCTTAGTTGAGTATTAATTCCACCTGTAAAAACTCTCTCAGCAGCGCTCAGTGTAGGTTCGGGGCCTTGATGATTATCTCTATCTGGAAAAGGATCCGTGACAGTCATTGAGGCATCGTAAAGCCCGCAGATTTTTTGTTCGCTTCGTAAAATCTCTCGTGAGTAATCTGAACAAGAAATTCTTCCTTCTTTTTTTGAAATAAATTCTGGATTTATTCCTAGCAATTCTGCAATTCGAGCTAAGGTGTTGTTTTTTTGCAGAGATGGCATAAGCGCTCCTTGAGTTAATAGCGCTGCGAGATCTTGAGTTGCAAACTGTTCTGCAGTATTTATGATTTCTTGCAAAGAAGTATCTAACGAAAAAACTTTTGATTTCCTATGATGATGAGCAGCCAACACAAGTGACGGAAATAAATCTAACCAAGGGAGTGCATCATAGTCACAACCTTGTAGCAAGCTTAACTCAAGCGCAGGAGAGATGAGGATTGCCCCACTCAGACCAATCCCAATTTCTTCTTGGAGTTTGCGAACTAGTTTTCCTACTCTAAATCCTCCGTAGCTTTCTCCAGCTAGAAAAACAGGAGCAGACCAAAGTTTATATTTAGAGAGAAATTTACTCATAAACTCCCCAAGAGATTCTAAGTCTCGATTGAGTTGGTAGAATTCTTTTGGTGGAGACCCTTCTTGTTTGGGCGGTTGTTTTTCATCAGGAGCAGGATTTGGTTTTTTTGCATTTTCCACTTCTTCCACAGTTCTACTAAATCCAGTTCCAATGGGATCAATAAAAACAAGATCGGTAAAACTAAGCCAGCTCTCTTGATTGTCTGTAAGCTGCGCAGGAGGTCTAGGAATAGAGCCATCCTTATTAAAGATCACACGCTTTGGTCCTAAAGCGCCAATATGTAAATAAGCAGATGCTGCGCCAGGCCCTCCATTAAAGACAAAGGTCACAGGACGAGGCTTGCCAGTCAAATTTGTTGTTGGAGAAGCTTGGTAAAAAACGTAAAACATTTCAGCAACTGCTTTTTCTTTTTTTCTCAATACCATCCAATCTGCAGTGGCTTGGTAAGATAAGCTTTCTTTGTATCGTGTCGGATTTGCGTCCTGCAAATCCTCTGGTTCAAACAGCTTTAGGGTATGTGTTGTTTGCACACCTTTTGGTGGTTGATAAGGCTCAGGAGTAGTTGTTGGAGTTTGCATCAGTTATCCCAACTATTTATTTCCCATCTTTATTTCCCATTTTAGCTTCTCTCATTGGACACCGAAAAATTTGCTTCACGATTCCACTATAAGGCTTGGCAAAAAAAGCAAGATAGATTTCAAGTAAACCAATGACACTGGCAAGAACTAGTCCATCGGGTGCTAAAAAGGCGTGCGTTAAAAAAATGTTCAATATGATTGGCGCAAGGACAATCAATGCTAAAGGGACGAAGACACCAGCCAAAAGGAGTGCTCCACAAGTAGTCTCTGTAATTTTCAGTAGCGGAAAAAAATAGCCGCTTGCATTGAGGGCATTCATGAAAAGTGTTAATTTCTCAGGCAAGTTTTCTGGAACTGGAATAAAATTTAAAAACCCGTTTAAGCCAAAAACAAAAAATATTAAACCTAATAATAGTCTTGCGATCAATGGAAGTTTGTTCATTATAACGATCTCCTTTCTTTCAAACTTACATTTTTTTTGTAATACCTGCAAAGCTAATTACTTCGTGATTTAGCAATGATTCCAAGTGGGTTTTCCACACTCTGGTTTTGATCGAACACGAAGCCAACAAAACTCTAAAACGTAGTTTTGGCACTATGGGGTGCACATTTCTATTTATAATTTCGCTTAAAGGGACTGTCGAAAAAGGTCTAAAATTTAATTGAAAGCAGTTTGTTGAAATCCTAGTAATTTTTTACAAAATCTACATAATCAGTATTGAAATCATTAGATAATTTTAAAATTTTTTAAGCATTTTTCGTCTTTTTTAGAGGATTTCAACAAAGTCACAAAGTTATTAAAATCGCACTTTTTCGACAGTCCCTTAAAGTGAAATGAATGGTTTGAATCCACCCCAGGACATGCGTATACCATCAAATGACAGTGCATCACGGCGCGTCATTTTTTTGTTGTCTATCTTTTCGAATTATCCGAGATATTGCATTTAAGTTGGTAGCGAGACAAGCAAGAGCAGTCCCTGCAATAGCGCCGCAGATTGGTTGTCGCAGTAGAACTTAAATGCAATATCTCGGATAATATCTTTCTTGCCACACACAAATTTTAAGTTATCCTCGTTAAACATGTTAGAAAAAACGTATTCGAATGGATTTGAATTATTGGTTAGCCCTACTTCTGCTCCTGTTATCGCACTTCAGCTATGGGTAGACGTCGGGAGTATAGATGAAAAGCCCCAAGAAGCTGGTTTTTGCCATTTTTTAGAGCACATGCTTTTTAAGGGGACGCCCCGCCGCTCCACTGCAGAAATAGCTGGGAGCATTGAAGGTGCCGGTGGTGAAATGAATGCGTTTACTTCTTTTGAGTACACTGTTTTTCACATCACGATTTCCAATAAAAAATGGGAATTAGCGCTAGATATCCTTTCTGATATTGCACAAAACTGTAATTTTGCAGGATTTGATCCAGAAAAAGCAGTGATTTTAGAAGAAATGAGCCGCAATGAAGACAGTCCAGATCGAAAATTATATATGGGTGCTTATAAACTTATGTATGGCACTTCAGGCTATGGCCGTCCAATTATAGGAAACAACGCAACAGTTCAACGCTGCACGAAAGATCATCTCAAACAATTTTGGAAGCGCTGGTATGTGCCAAACCTCATGACCTTAGTAATTTGTGGAGATGTAGAAGAAAGTGCGGTTGAAAAAAAAGTAAAAAAACTTTGGGAAGACTATCGCAATGCAAATGCTCCTCGTGGGCGCAGAAGAAGTGCTCAGAGTAATATCAAAATGGCAGCGCCAACTACTTCCCGTGCGCAGCAACCTTTTCCAATCCATTCGGTGAGATGGGTAGGACTTCTTCCTGCATGTACATTAAAAGATAAGGTTCTGCCTTCTTTAGATATGGCTAGCATGATTTTAGGACAGGGCGGTGCATCGCGTTTGCATGAAAGACTTTACCGACAAGAAAAAGTTGTAAGTTCTGTTGGGTCCTACGTATGGACACCTCTGGGTCCTGGTCTTTTTGCATTTGATGTGGAATCTCCATTAGCAAAACCCGGGCATTTTCGAAAACTTCTTTGGGAAGAAGTAAAAAACTTTTGTAGTGAGGGACCAACATCTAGTGAACTTGAAAGAGCTAAAGCTATCATGGAATCAGAAAGAATATATTCTACTCAAACCGTTGATGGGCTAGCCAATAGGCTTGGATTTTTAAAAACTACACTCAATAATACTTATTTTGATCTTGAATATTTAAATCAAATTCGTGAATTAACTACACAAGATGTAAGAGAAGCTGCAAACACATATCTTTTAGAAAGTGTGCTTCGAGAGTATGTACTGCTGCCACAGGATTTCGAACAACTGAAATTTTGGGATGGGGTTGAACTTGGTAAGCCAGTCAAACCTCCTGCGCCTATTAAGAAAAAAAGTTCTCTACACTCCGGTGAGTCTTATTTGCTTGCAAATGGGATTGAGCTTTTTCTTTTTCCTAAATCCGATACGCCGTTAGTGAGTCTTCAAGCTTGTGTTTTGGGTGGATTAAGAAAAGAAAATAGGAAAAATGCAGGGTTAAGCAATGTGCTTGCAGAAGTTTGGGAAAAGGGTCCACAAGGATGGGAACCTCCAAAATTTGTTGAATTTTTTGAAAAAAGAGGTTCACATTTGGAAGCTTTTTCTGGCAGAAACAGTATTGGACTTTCAGCTACAATGCTTACTCGCTATGTCAGTGATATTGTCCCGTTATTTATAGATACATTCTTTAATCCGTCACTTTTAGAGCATGAGTTTGATCTTTCAAAATCCTTAGCCTTAGAAGAGGTTCGAACACTTGAAGACGATCTGACAAGACTAGTTTCTCGAGTTTTTAGTGAGACTCTTTTTAGTGGTCATCCTTATTCCTTTCCAGTTTGTGGATACGAAGATTCTGTCAGTGGCTTGCAGTGTATAGATTTAAAAGAATACTTAAAGGGATGTCTCAATAATCAAAAAATCATTGTTGCTGCGAGTGGAAAAATGAACCCTCAGCACATGATTTCTTTTTTTGAAAAAAAAGTTCGTGAATACACACAGGCCACTCCTGATGGTGTTTTGCAAACCACACCTTTTTTAGCTTCAAAAGTAGTTGAAATCCAAAAAAATCGTGAACAAAGCCATCTCTTACTTGGTTTTCGTGGTACTCAAATTACAGATCCAACACATTATGATCTAAAAATTTTGATAACTATTCTTGGTGGACAGAGTGGGAGGCTTTTTACAGAGCTTCGGGACAAAAAAGGTCTTTGCTATACGGTATCACCTGTTTTTTTTGAAGGGATTGAACCAGGGTTTGTGGGTGTGTATATCGGGTGTGAACCATCAAAAAGGCAAGGCGCTATTCAAGGTATTCGCGATGAGCTTCAAAAATTAAAAGAGAAAACAGTGAGTTCATCCGAGCTGACACGGGCAAAAGAATATGTACTGGGAAGACACAATATGGAAATGCAACTCAATGGATCTATTGCCTCAACAGTAGCATTTAATGCTTTATATGGACTCGGGTTTAATGAGCATCTTTTTATCGAAGAGCGCATGAAAAAAGTAACAGCATCTTCAATCCAAAAACTTTCTCAAAAGCTTTTTAATTCTCCTGAACTCTTAGCCGTGATAGTTTAAAACTGCGAGGAAACTCGCATATAAAAATATATGCGTACATTTTTATTTTCTTTCATAGGACTTTTTGTTGCGATGGATATTATTGGGGTCCTCCCAATGTATCTAGGAATGACCCAAGGGATACCTGCTAATAAGCGCGCGCTGATTGTAAGGCAGTCTGTTATAGTGGCTGGTTTAGTAGCGCTGTCTTTTGCATTAGTTGGAAAGTGGATTTTTAAAATTTTAGGGATTGCGATTTATGATTTTAAAGTAGGTGGTGGAATTGTACTTTTAGTGATGTCTCTTTTGGATTTAATTCGTGGAAAAAGCAATGAAGATAGACCTGTCTCAACGGGTGTTGTACCCTTGGCGGTGCCTCTTATAACTGGACCTGGTGTGATTACAACAGTGATGTTACAAGTTGGAATTTACGGGCACTTAATTGTTGTTTTAAGTATGCTTGTCAATTTTATTATTGCATGGATTGCTTTAAGGCATGGGGGTATTATTACAAAACTAATTGGCGCAGAAGGCACAAACATCATTTCAAAAATTGCTGCACTTTTTATGACAGCGATTGCTTTTTCTATGATTAGGTCAGGGATTTTTGAGGCAATTGCAAAAGCAGGATAAAAGGGTAAAATAAGCACCGTAGGGCTCCACGTAAGGGGTTGCAAATAAAGTCAAATAATTTCAGTAGATTCCGTGGCTCTTGCATTAGATCTTGTCGCATTCCCATCCTGAGAACGCTCCGTCCGCAAAAGCTCCAGGGAGTAACATTTCTTGAGCTCCTGATTTCTGTTGCAATGGTTGGGGGTACTGTCTTAGCTTTAGTTACTGTTCTCACCTTTTCCACAATTGAAAATGAAAAAAATCGAGGACAGATGTCTTTACTGGGTGAGCATGCCATTTCTTTTGAAGTGCTTACGCAATATTTTGCTCAAGCTACTCGTATTTATGAGTGTAACTGCAATACCAATTGCCTAGCTTGCACGAATTCTACAGCTGGATGTCCTCCTCAATTTCCATTGCCTACGAGTGGTTTGGTGCCAAATCCAACTTCATTAAATCTATGCGCAGGTGGTCAGGGCAACTCAGAACTTGATCCATATAGACAAGTTGCAACCAGGATTGGTATTCCTGTAACAGCTCTAGAAAATCGATGTCTCATTCATGTAGAATTTGAAGACTTGCCTGCTTATCCTAAACATCCACCCGGAAGGACTTTTACGAGTGCAGATATACCAACTCCTCTTGTTGGCCGCTGGCAGGCTGCCCCATCAGAAGCAAATCTCCTCAATGCTGCAACAGTTTCAGCTGGGATATGTAATGATTATGGTCGTACTGGTGCTGCATATTATGCAGCAGGATGTTGGAAAGATCTTTATGTGTACTATGTGGCACCAAAAAAAGAAGAGCCTCCTGTAGACAGCACACCTGGCTATCTCGTATTTGCAGTGACCACGAGTCCTTCCCGCAATGGGGGAGTTGATTTTGTTGCTGGAGGTGGAGGAAGGCCCTTGCAAGTTTTTACAGTAGGAAGTCTTCCTACACAAACTTCTTCAGCTGGAATTTCAACAGGAGTTGTAGGATTGGCTTGCGGCTATTTACCTGCATTTCGTGGAAGTTTTAGTTCAATGCCTGGTGGAACAGGCTTTGCTTCTAGTCCAACGGGAATACCTTTGTCTGGAGCATTGGTGAGCGGTTATGCAAATAACGATCCTGCTTTTCCTCGCTCACTGGAGTTTGAATTTTATGCACTTACAAAAACTAGACGCAATACCAGTACGTACGCAGCCGATCCTACACACTATGAGAGCTGGGCTTCAGATGGCAATGGTTTTTTTAATGGACAGTTTCGGCATTTTATTTCAAGAACTTTGCTGCACAATCTTTCAGAGCGCGGCATTCATTTTTTACGATTATTTTCTACACGAGTAGCTGCTTCTGTTGAGGCGCGTGGCAATGTAAAAGATTCTGGTTGTTATGATAATGGCAAAATTCCAGTTCCCCTTTCAAGGGGCTTATGTTGTTCAAATTCAATTTTAAGTTCGGGTATGTGTGGAGCTTGTATCCCATCAGGTGGAGCAGCAAGTGGTGATCAGTCCTGTTGTTCTGAACAAGTTCCAGGCGGTGGTGTTTGCCCATGAAAAAATTATCAAAGCAAAATGGCCAAGCCTTACTTGGGTTAGCAGTAATCGTAAGCATTGCTTCAACATTTGTAACCATGATCTATCGAGATGCTGCAGTTAGGTCTTTTGCTCAAAATATCCGCCACAGTGAAATGAGTATTGTGCGATCAGCATTTGAGAAAGCAGCAAAAAATTTAAGATATATTTATCAAACTCAAGCTTCTTGCAATCCACAGTTATTTGCAAGAGCAGTGGCTTCGTTACCTAATCCACCAGGTGTTGGAGCAGATCCTGCTTTTACAAAGCTTTGCAACTCAGCAACACTAGTTGCAGCTGGTGTAGAGGCTTCGACTAGTTGTAGAGCTTTAGAAATTTCATCCTCTTTAGAAGTTCAAGAAGCATCTGGAGGAAGGCTTAGTGTTCCACTTTATGTTTTCATAGGTTTTGTAAGTTTTAGTCGTGTTGACCCACCTTGCGCTGATCCTCCTAGCTCCGGGTGTCGTGTGAATGATTTTCGTGCTTCTTCTGAAGCCAGTGATGGAGTTCCAAACTCTGTTGCTGGTGTGCATTTGCGAACTGTTTACAACAATACAAAATACGAACAGTGGGTTGTGCTTTTAGATACTTGTAGTTCTATGAGAGCACCTGAAGTAACAGGAGCAGCAGCAAAAGAATTTGGTGTAGGTTTGGGAACAAGCTGGCAACTTGGCTCTACGTATAGTCCTTTGGGGGGTGTGTCTACGGACACAGTGTCTTGTGTTGGCGCTCTGCCAATGGGAAGAATGGATGCAGCAGCCGACCCTTTTGTGGATTTTCAAAACTTTAAACAGATCATGTCTTTTATTCCAAGCCGTGCTGATTTTGGACCAGAGGATTTTCCAAATCCACAGTGTATGGATTTAAATCAAGATGGTGTTACCGATGAGAGAGATCTGAATATTTTAGAAAAATACTGGTTAGGCTGGATACCTTCGATTCCAGTAAGGTGGAGGTAAAAGGTGAGAGGTTTAAGAGCGTGTCTAAGCGGCGCTACTTTAATTGAAGTTCTTATTACAATAGGAGCTATCTCAGCAATTGCTTTGATCTCTTTGCCATTTGTTTATGAAGGAAAGCAATTTTTAAGAAGGACCGAATTTAAACAGTTGTGCACGACATTAGTGCAAAATAAATTAAAAGACTACCGTGCATCAAAAATTTGGGGCATTAATCCTGAAGGATCCATCCAGGATTCTCTAGATGCTAACTCAAGTCAAGCGAGCGGCCCTTATTTTTCAAATTCTACATTTAATTGGTTAAAAGTTCGTTTTAACAGCGTACGAAACTATGGTGGTTGTGTGGATTTAAAATCTATTCCAGCGCCAATCAATCCTTATGGATTAAGGGAGAATATTGATAATCATGGAAGCCCTTCTATTCCAGCAACAGATAAGGCATGCCCAGAAGAAGCAACAGGAGTATGCCAAGTGTCAGGCATTCGCGATACACTTGTAAAAAATCAAACAGGTGGAAACGAATTTGCTCTTTTCGTAAATTTACAAGTTGTTTCAAGAGCGCAGAGTCCTAATCCGTGGTCCCAGTTTTTAACAGCTAATGATGGATCTGGGCAGTCTCTTGCTGAGATTTATGGCACAGGTAGTGGGGCAGTTAGTTTTACTGCCGGCAATTGTCATGCAGGTTTAACGGGGGGTTATCCGACAGATGTGAGTGACCCAGTTTATAAATCTTCACCTTATGTTCAGCCACCACCTACATGTCCCAATCCATTAAATCCATATGATTTTGTAGTTTCTAATGTTGCAGTCCGTGTGATTGTTACTGGGGCAATTCTTATACCGATAGAAGGAGCACTTGGATTTACTCCTGACATTAATTTACCCGAGGGTAAAAAGTCTAATAGAAGTCTCATGTGTCAAGCAGAAGAGATTATTGCTCCTGAGGAAAGTTTTGTAAGATTTTATGTAAAAAGTGGGAATGGAATTTTTGATATTCGTGGAAACAAAGTTTTTCAAAGTATTTATTCTCCTCCTGCATTCAATGTTGAACCTACTGCCCTTGCTGTGTCCCCAGAGAACAGTACAGTGTATGTTGCCTTTGGCTCTACAATTACACGATATCGAAGTTGTCGTATGGGTTTATTCACTTCTGGTGTGCTGGACTGTGATCCTGATAACACCTCTTCTTGGAATATTGAAGGTATTCCTCAAGTAAAAGCTTTAGGTATTGATTTTTTTAATTTCCCTGATGTTCTCGTTTTAGCTGAAAGGGTTACAGATACCGGAGTCATTGCAAAGGACATCCGTGTAAATTTAGATTCAGATGCCATTTGTGGGGATTGGGCAGAATCTTATCGCATTCCACAAAATTTAAGAGGAGCAAATCGTGATTTAGGTGGCATCCTTTTTACAACTATGAACAGTGTTTTTCTATATTACCAAGCTGAAAAAAAAGTTTACTCAACAGAGGATAGTATCAATTTACAGTATCCATTTTTTCAATTTCCATCAGATGCCAGTGCCCTCCCAGCTATTAGCCAATAAAAACAATTACTTGTAATTTTTTACCCCCCTCTCTTGCAGATCCTATATTTTTGGTAAAATAGAAGAAGGTGGTACTATTAAATCATGAGAAAAACTAAGAAAAAGACTCCTATATCCTCTGAGCAAAATCTCAGTGTTGTGTCTCAACCAACTGATTTTTTTATGCACCTGCTTACTCGAGCTTTAGAAAATCAGAAAGTTAAGCCTCGCCCAGAAACAGAAATTTATTTAGTAAATTTACTCTCTAGTTTTATGCTTTCTGAAAATTATTTTACAATGACAGAAAAAGGTGAACATAAATCCGATACCCTTGCGCTTTTGCTTCAAGAGGTTAGTTCTACAGTAGAGGCATGGAAGAAACACCAATGTCTTAAAAGATTGGGAGATGTATCGCTGTATACTGCAGGTTTTTTTGGCGATAGTTTGTCTAGAAAAATAGTGGATATTGATTATTACATCGGAATGGGAAAAAATGCATACAACACTTTATCTACGCTGGATTGGGATTTAAAATTTCAAAAAGTTTTTTTAGAGCTAGCCGCTGATTTCCATAGGTTTGTAGATATTCTAGCAGAAATTAGTGATGAGACTTCCTTGAAAAATGCAAAAAACTTACTTCGTATCTATGAGGTATGGCTAAAAACGAAAAGCGAAAGAGCGGAACGCCATTTAAAAGAAGCAGGAATTATTCCAAACTCTCAAGTTAAGACAGGGTGGCAATAAATACTTAACGGAGTAGTGGTAGTGTAACGGATGTTAAGTCGCTGGACGGGTCTATTCCATTGCTGCTAGATAATTTATTCTACCCGTATCTCCATAAGCTCATCCCATAATGTGATGCGGTCTAGGACATCTTTATCGCCAACTTTTTCACCGTAGTCTATAACTTGTCCAATTATAGTGTAGTTATTGTCTAAGTGTGGAAAAGTTCCAAGACAAATATAGAACTGACTATCTGCGCTGTCTGGATCGACAGCTCGTGCCATTGCAACAGCGCCTCTAATGTGTTTTCTGGAATTAAATTCAGCTTTTAATTTTAGTCCGCTACCACCCGTACCTACAGTTGGATCATTTTTATTCTTACTTTTAGGATCCCCAGTTTGTACTACAAAGCCAGGCACGACTCGATGAAAAGAAAGACTGTTGTAAAAATTAGATTGAATAAGTTCTATGAATCGCTTGATAGTTTGAGGTGCATCCTTAGAATAAAACTTAAATTTCATGGTTCCTTTATTAACTTTTATTGCAACAGTAGCTTTGCTTAAACCATTAGAATCTACTGTTAAATCAATTGTAGCGTTGGTGTTGGAAGTGGTAGTTGTCGTTGTTGTATTCGGTTGTGGTGCAGTTGTCATATTTACATTTGTTGTTACAACAGTAGGCTCATGCGTAGCAAGTTTTAAAACAACAACAGCAATGATACCTAAAAAAATAATGCTTAAAGCAAAAAAAAGTAGTTTTTTCATTGAAGCACTCCTCAATTTATCACAGGTACATTAAACTTTATCGCATTTACATCACGTAAATGTACATTACATTTTATCGCATTTACATCACGTAAATGTACATTACATTTTATCGCATTTACATCACGTAAATGCTCTGGCTAAAATAATTACAGTGTGATGGAAAAAAATCAAATGTCATTTTGGAATCATTTAGAAGAACTCAGGCGTTGCATTCTGTATTGCTTTTATGTTTTCTTTAGTGGTTTTGTCGTTTGCTATTTTTTGAGCGATTATTTTTTAGATTTTCTTAGAAATCCTTTGTTTATTCATTTACCAGAAAATCGCAGGCATTTATATTATACCGGATTATTTGAGAATTTTTTTGTGCACCTTCAAATTGCAGGTTATGCCTCCTTGATTTTGTTATCCCCGATATATTTTTTAATTCTTTGGAGGTTTATTGCGCCAGGTCTTTATACTCATGAGCGAAAAGTTGTTATGCCCTTTGTTGGTGCATCGAGCATGTTTTTTCTTATGGGTTCAGCATTTGCTTATTTTGTGCTTTTTCCGATTGGCGTAAAATATTTTCTTAACTATGGAACTTCTGCTGAAGTTGCGTGGCTCACCTTAGATCGCTATGTGTCTTTAGTACTTAAGATCCTTTTTGGTTTTGGTTTGTGCTTCCAATTGCCAGTTTTTATAGTGTTGTTAGTTAAATTAGAAATTCTTTCGGCAGAGCGGCTTGCTCAGCAAAGAAGAGTTGCTATAATTATTATAACAGCATTATCAGCACTTGTAGCACCCCCTGATGCAGTATCGATGCTTCTTTTAATGGCCCCCCTCTATCTTTTATTTGAAGGGGCAGTTTTTGCAGCACGATTGATCAATAAAAAAAATAAAAATCTATAAAATACTAATTAATACTAAATAATACTTGCAAATAATACGAGACCTTGTTATAAGTGTCTCATGTGTATAAAAACAACTATCAAAAAAAATCGCGAGTACCGCACACCCCGAAACTTGACGAGGGGAAAAGAAACTCGCGTGTATAAATTAAGGAGAGTCGCAATGAATATTCTTTTAACTGTGGAAGAGTTAGCAAAATATTTAAAAATTAAACCTGATACAATTTATAAAAAAGTTCGCAAAGGCGAATTGCCTGCAATTAAATTGGGAAAATTAGTTCGGTTTCCAAAGGAATTGATTGACCAATGGATTACAGAGCAAGCTTATAAAACTATGAAAGAAGTAAAAGCGGCAAGAAAAGTTGTACAAGCAAAGATGGGAGTTGCAGTGGGTGAAGTGAAAAGAACAGCAAAAGTTGCAAGTAAAGTAATTGGAGAAGTTCCAGAGTTTTTAGATGATGTTAAGAAAGCGCCTTTTAATAAGAAGCAAGAAGCCTTAACTAAAGGATTAAAAAACTTATGGAAAGACTTTAATAAAGGTCTGCATTCGGCTCCTAATGCTAAGGTCAAAACACGAAATGCTGTAAAATCAGGGAAAAAAGCTGTTGAGAAGACTGCTAAAAAGAAAGTCAATGGTAAAGGTGGTGCTACTCGAGTTTCCTCGGGATCTTTAGTCCATACAGCTTCTCAGCACTAGAAGTGCTCAAAAAATTCTGCGAAAGCAGACAAAGCCAATCCGCTGGTATAGTCCCCTCCAATAAACATACTTGCGGATTGGCTTTATTCCATGTTATAAACAGTCCCTTAACACAATAATTTTCTTGCTCTTGCCTAAAAAGGTTGGGGCTTACTACTTACAGTGGTAATCCAAAAGGAGATGATATGGAAAAACTACGTCTGAACTGCTATGAAACTACACTTGTATTCAGCTCAGGAATTACTGACGAAACATACAAAGCCACGCTTGCTAAGCTCAAAAGTATTATTCAAACACATGATGGTGAGGTTTTAGCTGTTGAAGATTGGGGAAAACGAAAACTTGCATATCCTATTCATAAAGAAACAAGAGGGCAATACTTCTACTTAGTTTATACAGGCAATCAATTTTTAGTCACAGAACTAGAAAGAATTCTTTGCATTCATGAGCACATGCTGCGTTATTTAACTGTGAAAATTTCAGGCGATTTTAATACACAAGACTATAAGCATCATCCCACTGTTAATGCAGCAACAAAGGAGGTGTACCATGCCTAAGATAGAGAAAAAAAGTAGTATTAAAAAGACAGAAAAATCAGAGTCAATACCTGCAGAAAATATGGTTAGTGCTGCTCGTGATGGCACCCCTCGTCAAGATCTTGGGGCTGTGCTTGACGGGACACTTGCCTCTCGGCTTGATGGAGCAGCTCCCTCTCAGAGAGAGGGCATTTCTCGTGCTACTACACTCAACTCCACATCTAGAAGGAGTATGTATCCAAAAAAATCAAAGAAAGAAAATTATAGTGGAAGATCTAAAGATCATGATGATTATAATGATAGAAGTTGGGGAAGCTCTTCTGATATGGATCAGGACTCAAATGATAGAAGTGACTCAAAAGGAATGGGTAAAAGATCTTTTCATAAGAAAAAAGTTTGTCGTTTTTGCTCAGACTCTGACTTTGTTCTTGATTATAAGGATGGAAGAGTTATGCAGTCTTTTCTTACAGAGGCTTGTAAAATTGTACCCAGGCGAATTTCTGGTAATTGTGCAAAACATCAGCGTGTGCTTACGGTTGCAGTTAAGCGCGCTCGTCATTTAGCAATGGTTTCATTTGTCGGCTCAGCAGTGTAGTGTAATGAATCAGCCAACGGCTTTAGGAGGTAGTCGTACGCTTCTTAAACTCACTTTACTGATTCCTTTTTTCTTAGCCTCAGCCTTACATTTAAGTACGTTGTTTAGAGTTTTTGCAGCCTTGCCCTTAGTATATGCGCATTTGCGTTTTGGAAGATTGCTTGGAATGCTTTGCTCTTTAACAAATTTAGGAATTGTATGGGCTATTAGTGGAAGGACCGATGCTGCATGGTTTTTTGTTATTGCTATTGTGCTTTCTACAACTTTTGCTGAATGTATAAAACTAAAATTAAAACTAGAGTGGATTGTTCTTTATTCTATTTCTACGATGCTTTTTGTTTCTAGTTTGCTTTTAGTTAGTTTTGCTCACAAGGTCCAAAACCATCCATTACAAATTTTAAGAACTTATATTAGTGGGCAAGTTGATGAGTTTACAAAAAATGCAGAAAAATATAAAGCTACTGCAACTGTTTCAAGCCAAGACCTAGAGAAGGTTCTAGTTGATCCTGAAGTTACAAAACAAAACTTATTTGAAGCGCTTCCATCAGTAGTAGCAATTGTACTTTTTTTTATTGTTATAACAAATCTTCTTGTTCTTTTAAGATTAAACTTTCAGGGCTCGCAAGAGACTTTAGGATTAAAAACTGATTTTTTTAAACATTGGAAATCTCCTGATCATATGGTTTGGCTAACTTTAGTTGTAGGATTTTGTCTCGTGGTTGAAATCCCAACTATTTCAATGATAGCATTAAATTTATTTCGGATTTTAATGGCTGTATACGTCTTACACGGAATTGCAATTTTAAATTATTTTTTAGATATTTGGAAAATTAAAGGTTTTATAAGGCCTCTTGGATATCTGCTGGCGGTAACGTTTTTATTACCATTTATTGCTAGCCTTGGTTTTTTTGATTTATGGTTTAAATTTAGGGAGAAAATTAAAATTTAACAAAAAAATTAGGAGGAATATATGAAAGTTATTTTATGTGAGAGTATAGAAAATTTAGGAAAAATTGGGGATATCATAAAAGTATCGGAAGGGTATGCTAGAAATTATTTGTTGCCCCGAAAACTTGTTGTAGCGGCAGATGATCAAAATGTAAAAGCAATAGAGCATCACCAAAAAGTACTTGCCCAGAAAAGAGAAAAAGAAAAGAAAAGTTTAGTCGAAGTTGCAAAAAAATTAGAGGCATTTTCTTGTACAATTGCACGTAAAGTTGGCGAAAATGAAAAAATGTATGGTTCGGTTACAGCAGAAAACATTGCTCATGCCCTTGAACAGGGTGGCTTTGCTTTAGAAAAACGGCATATCCATCTAGAAGAACCAATAAAGCAGTTAGGCGTTTTTACTGTACCAATAAAGCTGGGTGCTGATGTTCTAGCCTCTGTAAAAGTTTGGGTAGTGCAAGAGCAGTAATCGAAATATTTTGTTGTTTTGCAGTATTCTGTAAAAAATTTTAGAAAGTATTATGGACCAAAGACATGTACCACCAAATAACTTAGAAGCTGAGCAATCTGTATTGGGTGCAATGCTTTTAGATTCTGGTTCTTTATACAAAGTCTTAGACCTTGGACTTGAGGTAAGAGATTTTTATCGAGAAGCACATGGGAGAATTTTTGAGGCTATTCTGGACATTAACTCTCGTGGTGAGCCCGTTGATATCGTAACGTTAACGGACTTTTTAAAAAATCGAAATCTTTATGATCAGGTTGGTGGAGTGACCCATATTACCGCACTTTTTGAAGGAACATTTAGCAGTGCACATGTTGTACATTATGCAAAAATTGTAAAAGAAAAAGCAGTCTTACGCAGAATGATTACAACTTCTAATGAACTGATTGCTCAGGCATATGACGGCGTAGAAAATCTAGAAGAATATTTGGATGGATCTGAAAGAGCTATCTTTGAAGTTACAGACAGTAAAATTCGTCAAAGTTTTATAGGGATAAAAGACATTTTAATGGGAAACATGCAACTGATTCAAGAGCTTGCTGAAAAACGTACTACTGTAACAGGAATCGCAACAGGTTTTTTAGATTTGGACGAAAAGACCGCTGGCATGCATCCGGGGCAACTAATTATTATTGCTGGACGTCCATCCATGGGAAAAACTTCTTTTGCACTCAATGTAGCTTCGAATGCTGCATTACAAGCAAAGTCCTCCGTTGCGATTTTCTCTTTAGAAATGTCTAAAGAAGAGTTGGGAATGCGATTTTTAACTAGTATTGCAAAAGTGGATTCCTCTCGTCTTAAAGTTGGAAAGCTTCAAGACAAAGAATGGAAGTCTTTAACAAAAGTTGCAGGACTATTGGCTGAAGCACAAATTTATGTGGATGACACGCCTGCCTTAACGGTGCTAGAGATGCGAGCGCGAGTGCGTCGTTTGCGCTCTGAAAAAGGCTTGAGTTTAATTATTGTAGATTACTTACAACTCATGCGTGGTAATAAAACTTTAGATAATCGAGAAAGAGAGATTTCAGAAATATCTAGATCCTTAAAAGCACTAGCAAAAGAATTACATGTGCCAGTCATTGCTTTATCTCAATTGAATCGATCCGTTGAGAGTAGAAATGATAAGCGTCCGCTACTTGGAGATTTACGTGAGTCTGGTGCAATCGAACAAGACGCAGATCTGGTAGCTTTTGTATATAGAGATGAAGTGTATAACAAAGATTCATTAGATAAAGGTATTGCAGAAATTATAGTTGCAAAACATCGCTCGGGTGGCATCGGTACTGTTCGCCTAGCATGGCAGCCTGAGTATACAGCTTTTGAAAATCTAGCCAAGGATTATGAATATCGATCTACAGAAAATTCACCACATCCCACAATTAAAAAATCCCGAGGTCCTTTAGATTTGCCTGGGTATTAAGTCGATCTTTTATCTTGATACGAAGTCTGAAGACAAAATCTCTCACTTAATAGACGTAGTTCTAAAGAGTTGCTTCCGTTTCGTGTGTTTCTTTTTTAGGGTTTTTTGTTTTTAGCTTGGATACTTGAGTTGCAAGTTCTTCTACTTTTTTCTCAAGGTCTCTCATCTCATTTCGTGTTGCAAGCCCTAGTTTCTTTAAGCTGTTGGATAATACTTTTTCATTTGGCAAAGAAAAGTGTGGCAAACCTTTATTTTGTATAAGTGCTTTTGCTCTTGCTACGCCTTCTTTTTGTAAAGTTTCCAACACTTTTACAGATTCTTTTGCTTGTGCTAACACCTTATCAAGTGTTTCTTTTGCCTTATCTAAGTTTAATGTCCTAAGTTTTGAAGCCATGTTTTTTCTCCTTTTATCTATAAATTCGGCTATGGTTTAAGTGAACGTATCTCAAAAATATAAATTTCTCAAGATCCGAATTGCTACTGCAATTAACGCAAATGCTAAGACAGCTGCATAAACTGAGACAAGGCCATATGCCGCGGCAAGTAAAAGATACCAATATAATACTCCAATATGAAACACAAAGCTGGTGATGACGCAAACTGCTATTAATGAAAGAAGTCCTCCAATGAATAAAAGAATATTTAGAAGCTTTGAATCAATGGTTCTACTATTTTTCATGAACATCCATAAATAAGCTGGTGGTAAAACGAGCAAGGTACCTAAGTGTTCATTTTTTAGAAATGCTAAAACTATAATGAGTCCTAGAATAATCCCTAATAAACTGTGGCGTATTCGAATTTGAGAAATATAATCAGGGTTTTGTTTATCTAATCGACTCTTTAAAATATAAGATAATAAAAAATATAATGTAACAGTGAGTAAAAATAAAAATCCGATAACTAAATATTGAGGATTATATAAAATTAGGCTTTTTTGGGTGGCAGGAAACATTTCATATTTTTCAATAAATTTGAGATCGGGTAAAATCCGCAAAACACCATATCCTGCTAATAAACTAAGAAAAAGAACGCTAAATCCCTTAACTTCATTTTTCATTACTTGAAAAACGAGCTTCCGAGGATATTGTTTTAAGGCTTTACATAAAAGCAGCATGTATACCAAAAATGGAACACAAAAAAGTCCATGCATAATTGAAATAAAAGGTTCTGCTAAGTAAACATAATCAGTGAGTTTCCAATAATCCCCTGTTTTAAAATTGGGTTTGTTTAAAGTTGAAGGGTAAGCATCCAGAGAGTGGATTAAAATTTCTGTGCTTTTCCCATACGATTCAAAAGATTTTATCTGTAGATTTTCTACAATATCTAAAGGAGTGTGATGAATGCTCCCCATTTGTTTTTTAAAGTCTTTGCTTTTTCCAAAGTAGTTTAGTGCAGGAATGCCAGCCATTAAAAAAGCTCCGTGCTCAGCTGGTGGAATAAGTAACGCTCTTTGCACATATTCTAATAGATTTCTTGTATCATTTGCTTTAAATGGGACTGCTCGGATTGAGTTGAGTGCAAGCTCTCGTAGCCAAAGGGGGGTATAACCAGATTTTAGTCCATCCGTAAGAACCATGATTTCTTCTTGTTCTTCTGGTGCAAGAAAATCTAAAGATATAGCTGCAACAATGTTTTTTGTGTGTGGGTATTGTTTGATAAACTCATGCGCTCCCCAAAGTGCGCCATATTCTTCACTATCTGTGAGGAGAAAAATTAAAGTTCTGTTAGAAGTTGGTTTTTGCTTAAAAATCCGTGCAAGCTCTAAAACAGTTCCAACACCACTTGCATCATCTGCTGCTCCTTCTATAGTAGTATCTGTGACATCGTAATGTGCGTGAACAACAATAATTTCATTTTGGATTTTTGTTCCTTTTAAAGTTACAAAAATATTCTGAAGCCCTTTAACGTCTCTTGTTCCAATGGTCTCATCGAAAGTAATGATTTCTGGTTCTTTATAACCAAGTTTTTTGAGCTCATTTATTAGAAACTGCGCTGCAGCTTGATGTTCAGGTTTCCAAGGAACTCGATTAGGAAAGTTTTTTGCAAGTTTATGTGTCCATTCGTATGCCTTTTTAGCTTCAAAAAGTGGATTGCCTTTCCATACAGTTTGTTCAGGAATGCGTCGTAGCCCACTAAAAAAAGTAATCCAAATGCAAATAGCTGAAACTGCAAGGCATACAAAGAAAGTTCTCAATTCTTTTGCTGAAAATACGGTAGACCGGGGATTTTTTGCCTGCATTTTTTAATCCTATTTTAATAATTTAAGAGTGTTGTATTCTTTAATCAAAGAGGAGGGCATGACAAGATGTCTACAAAAATCTTACAAACATTTCAAATTTTTTTCTTAAGCATTGTTTTTACTTTTGGAGTTTTAATTGCGGTACAACGAAATGCATATTCTGCAAAAAGAGGCTACTCGGATTCTTCTAGCAGCAGCTCTCGAAGTGTTGGTGCCCAAGTTATGTTGATGGATGTATCGGCACACTATGTGCGTGATATGAAGCCTGATGGTCCTACCGATACAGCAGCACGTTTAAGTATTGGAGGACTCTTTAGTTACTGGGTTGGTCTTGATATCCAGGGTCATTATCATACTAAATCAAAAAATTACCTTTTAGGTGTGGATATTCGTTTAATGCCTACAGAGTGGTTGTTCTTAAAAGGCGGTGTGGGAGCTTATGCTGAAAAGGTAACTCGTGAGTTTAGAAGCACTCCTATTGCTGGTGGAGGACTTATGGCTAGATTTGATGAGGTGTATTTAGTATCAGAAGCTACACATTTTCAAGTGCACGGAAGAAATAACATTAGTTTTGGCCTTGGTCTTGGGGTGATTTTTTAAGAACTAGGAGTTTTTGCATTGCCATACTTAGTTTTTATTTTTGTTAGTTTGCTTCTAGCGTTAACTACTTTTGGTGTTTCCAAAAAAAACCAGCAAGTAAGTTCTACAGCAAAATCCAACATTGAAGTAGAAACTGCAACGAGCACCGATCCAGTTTGTTTTTTAGGTGGATATTTTAATGTACCACCTCAAACCCGTTTTCGAGGTCTTGATTCTATTGTCTCGGGTGGAATGATACGCAGAACCTTTAAAGCAGGCACTTATTTTGAGTGTAAGTCTGCTGTTCAAAAATATTGTGTGCAAGCCCGAACTGCACATGATTCAAAACCAGGAAAATTGCAGGGTTATTTTATGGAAAAACCTCAAGGCACTAAATCCCAGTTTTTTTTGGAAGGGTCTTGTGTTGTCCAAGAAGGGGTGGAATAGAGTTTAGGGGTCTGTCGACAGACCCTTTTAAACAGGGGAGCTGCTTAAGCAGCTGAGAGGCTTATTTTCTTAACTACGCTGTACTCTTTTAGCACGCGGTGGGCAGGCTCATAGGAACATCCAAGTGTTTTGGAAATTTCTGTAGCACTTTGAATTCCTAAATCAACTGCAGTTAAAATATCTGCTCTCCAAGAAGCTCCAACAAGAAGTCGATTTCGAAACTGTAAATTAAATCTTGCAAGCTCTTCAGCTGAAAGCACATCGGTTTCTCTGATGCGAATCATTTTAAGTGGAACTTTTACTCCAAGGCTTGACCAGTCTTGTTTATAGCCTTGGTATGTACCAAAACTTTCAGTGGTGTCTTGATCTATTAGAAATTCGTCTTGAGGTGACTTTGAAACATATCTCTTAAAACGGAGATAACCGTTAATCGTTCCACATACAGCAAAACCATTCATGATTGGATTATGCTCTCTATCTTTTTCAGCAAGTTTTGCAAGTTTAAAGAGCTTTTCTACAATCACATAATCACCGTGAACAGTGAGCCAGCTCATGAGAAGAGACAATAATCTAAAATCATTTTTCGCTTCATAAGCTGCATCAATCAGTGTTTTTTCTATGTCACATTGAAGTTTTTCGTGACCAGATAGATTGAGATCTGCCTCATCATATACAATCCTAATCCCAATAAAACGCATGCGTTGATTGAGACTAAGTATCTTAGATGCGTTCTTACTCATATCCTAAAGCCTTTTTTAGTCTTAGAAATTGTGCTTGTACGTGGTTTGGCCACATTGGATTTCCATCTCTTTCGGAAACCCAAAGTAGATTTTCATTTAATTCTTGAAGAGTAGGTTTTAGTGCTAAACAGTCTTGATAATCATCTCCTCTATCACAATAAGCAAAAAGTTTTGTTTTTAGAAGATCACTTCTTCCTAAAGTATAAATTTTAAGTGCTTTACCTTCAAAAATGAGATTTTTTCTATCGCGCCAGTTTTGAGGGAGATCTCTCAGCAAGCTATCGGGGCCATTGTTGATCCATTTTTCATGAAGTCCTAAGTTTGGATTTTTCATACGAAACTCCATTGCAGCATTTGCAATCGCAGGTAGAATTTGTGGATCTAGGCAATCCATATCCATTGTTTCACGAGATATTACTTTGAGGATAGCTAAAGCTGTACCACCGATCACAACCGCCTCAAAATTAAGGCCTTTATCCTTTAGATATTGGTCAAACTTAGGGATAACATCTGTAGGCTTCATATGAATTAGCGTAGCATATATTATTGCATGAAGCAATATTTATTGTTTGATGCAATAATTTTCTTATAGTTTGTAGAGTTCTTTTGTATTATTGCAATGCATAAATATATATTATCCGAGATATTGCATTTAAGTTCTACTGCGACAACCAATCTGCAGCGCTATTGCAGCGTACTCGAAGATTTTTAAGCTCAACATATCGCCCTGGATATGCCTCGCTTAAAAACTTCTGCGCTCGCTTCACTAGCTTGCATCTTGCTTGTCTCGCTACCAACTTAAATGCAATATCTCGGATTATGCAAATAATATCAAAGGGTTCAAGTCTTGAAATAAGATCATTTAAGACTTGAAACATATATTCTGACTAAAAAACTCAAACTCACTAATTTTCCAAGACCTGTCAGTGCTGATTCAGAAAGAGCACAGTAATTTGTTTTACTAAGGTGGTGGTAGGGTGTGCACTCAATGCTTTATTGGGCACACCTACTTTTTATGTGTTGTCTTTTTAAGTAAAAACTCCCAGACTGGCAAAACGTAAACAATTCCTGATTTTGTATTTATTTTTTCTGTCTCGTCAAAAGTTAAAATGGTTCCTTTCTTTAGTCTTAATTCAGCCATTGCTGTTTCGAGTCCTATTACTTCTCTTTTTTTTGTTTCTGGATTTGATAGATTGTCACAAACTTGAATGAGCTCCAAGTTTCCTTTTTCATTTTCAAAAATAAAATCCACTTCTTGTTGTTTTTTTGTGCGGTAATAACGTATTTTTTTTTCGTCCATTCGCAGTTGCAAATAAACTATGTTTTCTAATAAATATCCTCGGTTTTGTGAAGACCCAGCTGTTACCGCACTAGCTAGCCCCGTATCAATACAGTAGATTTTTCTTGGATTTTGATTTTGGCGATTTATAGATTCAGCAAAAATAGGTACTGCAAATAGCGCAAAGCACTCTTGGAACCATAGAAAAAACTCACTTACAAGAGATTTTTCAACTGGAAACGATAACGAACGAATTCGATTATAAAGTTTGTTCATGCTCTGAAGCCTGCCAAAAGAGTTAAAAAGAAGTGCATAGGCTGCTCGAACGGTGCTTATATTAGGCGGGGAATGGCGTTCAATAATGTCTTTTAGAAACAAAACCTCAAAGTACTCTTGAAGGATTTTATTTTGAGTTACATGTTTCTGATTAAAGGTTTCTGGAAAGCCTCCTTCAAACAAAAATCTGTTAAAACAAACACGAATATTTGCGCGGTTTCTTGCAGTGTAAATAACCGATTCAATCTGTTTAGAATTTAAATATTCTAAAAAACTAAACGGATAAAGTGTGTAAGCGATTGATCGTCCTCGCATTTGCGTTGCAATTTCAGTGCTCAAGAGCTTAGAGGATGAGCCTGTTAAATAAACAAAAGTATTGGGAGTGCGAATTAATCGATCTACAAATAATTCCCAACCTTGAATCAGCTGAATCTCATCTAAAAAAATATGAAGTGGGGTGTTTTTTTTAGCATTAGGAAAAAGCTCAAAAAAAGCTTCTAGTAAAACTCCAAGCTGAGATGCCTTAAGATCCAAATCAGGTGAAAGTAAGCGCTCGTCTGAAAAATTAAGATACAATATGGATTGTGGTAATAATTTTTTTTCTTTAATTAAAGTATCACGAATTTGTTTCAGGAAAGTTGTTTTTCCGCACCGTCTGACTCCCATAATGACCAGAGCTTTTCTAGGTAAAATGTCATAATCCAAACTCCTTGGAAAGTAAGTTTCTTCTGTTGATAGGGCATCTTCGAGTAGTATTTCTTTAAAAACATCCTTAAGCACGAAAGACCTCTCAATAAATAGAGTCTCATAAACTATCCTGAAAATCAATACACTATTATATAAAAGTGTCTTGTTTTACATACTACTTTTAAAGCGTGGCTAATCTGTTTTATTGAGATGGTGGTGGTGCTTCGGCTGCTGCAGGAGCTTCTGTTGGAGGAGATTTCACAGGCGGTTCAGAAGGAGTTGTTTCTGGATTTACTGGAGCTTCTTCAGCTTGTACCGCGCTCGGTGTTTCTGTTGGGCTTGAAGCAGAGCTATCAGGTGTAGCAGGGGTCTCTACAGGGGTGGATGGGGTTTCTGTGACTTCATCTGGTTTTAGTGCATCTGTTTGTGGCTCTTCTGGTTTAAATTCCTCAACTTTTGATTCGTCTGGTTTTGCAGGCTCTGCTTGTAAGTCATTTGTTTTTGACTCAGGCTCTGTTGGCTCTTCTGCTGGCTGTGGCTCATCTTTGGTTTTATCCCAATTTTGCAACTCTTTTATTTCACCTGCTTCTTTTACTCCTAAGCCTTCGCCAGTTGTTTGATCGAGAGTGTCGAGCTCATCGAGTTCTTTATCCACCTCAGGAGCCTCTTCTTCAAAGTCACGTGTACGTTCTATACGAATTTTTTCTAGATCAGAAATATCTGTAAGCAATATCCCAAAGTGACCTGGTGTCAGTGTATCTCTGGAACGCAGAACCATTGCAGTACAAAACTGTGCTGTAGTATGCACCACTAAGGCATCTGCATGGACTAAAAAATCACTCTCTGTGATAGTTTTTTCAGTGGTGGGATCCTGGTAATCATAAATTCGAAATACATTGCCAACCTGTACTCCATCTTGTGCGCCCCGATCCAAATGAACGAATTGGTATTGAGCAGTATAGCGGGTTCCTAGGTTTGCGTTTTGAGTGACGACTCCTTCTATTGGTTCTGATGCTGCTGTAGGCTTGATTTCAGTAATGAGAGGCAAAAGAGGATAGATGTGATCACCTCTTAAAATTGCGTCGTAAGCATTTTGAATAATCCCAATGTACATTTCATCTTTTACGCCAATGACTTGAATCTCTCCAAGCATTCTATAAACATAACCAGCCCGATCTGATTTTCGCTCACGAATAAATTCGGGTTCTGATAAAACGCTATACGTGGTACCTACCTGGAGGTCTTGGCTTTCAGAGTTTAAAAAAACTACTTCGTGCTGACTTAATCCACTTCCCTCACGACGCGAGCTAACTATTTTACCAAGATACGGGATATAAGAATCATTGATGATAGCAGGAACACGAAAAACTTGCTTTGAAGGAAACTGAATTTTTATTTCTTTTTCTAATCCAAATTCATCATAATTTTGATAGGCCATTTTTTGAGTTACATCCGATGGAGTCCAAAGGGACTGAGAAACTTTTTCATATTCTTTTAAAGGACCTTGAATAGTGGGTTTTGGCTCAGTAGTAGCTTGTGCAAGTTGTGAACTGCTTTGTGGAGCAAGCTGAGGCAAGGACTCTGAAGTTCCAGGAGTAAAAACTAATTTTTCTTTAGGAGATAAAATATGGGGATTGGTAATGCTTGAATTTAATGCCCATACTTTTGGCCAATAGTATGCATTTCCAAATAATTGTTTGCTAATTGTCCATAAATTATCGCCTTGTTGAATTTCATAATTTTCAGAAGTTTTTGCACCTGCAATTTCTCCCCATTCGGTGTCACTAATTGGCTTTAATTTTTTAGCAAGTTCAACTAAGCGCGCTTCTTCGGTTTTAGCATGTAGAAGAACAGAAAAAAGAAAACTACATGCTATAAAAAAACTAATGACTTTTTTCTTTTGCATCCTCATGCTCTCCTGTTGCCTCAATAGGTACAGGTGTTAAAGGGTTTGTTGTTACTTTTTTTGGTGAAGAAGCCTGTAGCCAGTCTAAAGATGGATTTCCATCGAATAGATTTTTTGCTAAGTCCAAAGCTTGCTCAGATTCTTTGGTGTTTCCAAGGGTGCTATAACAGTGTGAAAGCCTTACCATTGCTGAAGCTACGCGTGGACTGCTTAAAAAAGAGGATAGAACTTTATTGTATTCATTTAAAGCAAGCTTGTATTCTCCCATCATAAAATATGATTCACCATCATAAAACTGTGCGGATCCTGCTAAGACATGCTCGGGATAGGTTTCCGTGAATTGGTGAAACTCTGGCTCTGCTTCCGAATATTTTCCAGATTTAAAAAGATCCAATGCTTTTTTAAAGGAGAGTATAGCTTCATTGTATTGTGTCAAATTTGCATTACTTTTTGTTGCATTTGCTTCGTGTAAATTCTCCCGTGTTATTTTAGAAACTTTTTTAGGAACAATAAGTTCTGTTGCTTCAATTTCTGTCTTTGCTTTACCTAAGTATTCAGAAGAAACAGGTTTGTTGCCAGTCAGATTATCGAGTGTGATGCGTAGTGCTTCTACTTTATCTGAAAGCGCTGAAAGTTTTGCGTCCATCTCTTCAATACGGGATTGAGCTCGTGACATTGCTCCATTAAGGTTTTCAATTTTTTGAGAGTCTGAGTTTTCGGGTGGGGGTTCTGAGGTTGTTTTTTTCCCTCCACAGGAGCAAAACAGAAATAAGAGTGCTGAAAATATCCAAAGTTTATGTAGCATAGGTATACTCTTTAAGGATAAATCGTTCCTATTTGCAGTCAAATTAAAAGGGTATATAGAAAGTTTATGATCATTAAGACAATTCGAGTTCACCAGCAAGACTCTGCATTCGTTTACGCTATTTCTGAGTCACTAGAAGGCTCTTTAAGCTGTACTACTCTTGCTTCACAGAAAGGAGAGGCTTACCGAGATATTGAGTTATGTATAGTTTCCCAAGAGTTAAATGACGTTCAAAAAGTATTGGAAGGAATGAGGAAAAAATTTCCTATTCTTGAATTAAATTAAGGATTAGCCTAAGTTTTAACGTTTTAGCAGCATTCCCAAATATTAAAACTGGCCTGGGTTTTGCTTTTAATGGAAACATGAGTAGCGAATCTTTACTATCGACTGAAATATCGCATTGCCGAGCTTTAGCAGTTAGTGGTGTTAATGTGCAGGACGTGGTTTTCAGAATAAAGCGTTGGCTTGTACAAGTTACAAACAATAGAAAAAAAAATCGTAATGAGAGCCTTTTGTTTTGGGGTAAAAACTTATGTCATGTTATTGAAGAGTCTCTTCCATTGGGGGCTCCTATTGGTGTTTTACTTAAAGAAGTACATCCTCTTATTCGCACAGAAGAAAAGAATTGGAAAAAATTAGGTAATATTGAAAAACAATTTGGGTTTCAAGGAGCCATTGCAGTAGTTCTGCCATGGGCTGTGGCTGCTATTGTTGGAGGCTTAAAATTTGATCATCCACAAGCAAATCTTTTCTTTTTATGTGGGATATTTCTTCAAGCTTTTGGACTCTTTACGTTTTATTGGTTTATTAAAAATATTATGAAACGAAAGCAGAGTGAAAAAGCGTGGCTTTTCCACTTTATGGTTTCAATTTGGATGCGGACATTATCTGGTTTTAGTTTGTATACATCCATTGAAACCGTACTAAACCAACTTTCTATGAATTATGGCGGATTTGCGTCACAATTTGTCGCCCGCACATTACCCTCTGTCGCTTTTGCATCATACAAAAGCGCTGGCCGCTCAAGCTTCGACAAATCCTCCGGCACTTTTTTTTCTCAGAGCTGGAAAAGCTGGCTAACGATTCAAACCGCTGGATTACTTACAAAGCAAGAATGGACCTGGCCAAAAATGATGCCCTCTAGTGCTAGCTTTTCTATAATTCTTAAATCTCTTTTAGAAAATGGAGCCCCAGCTAATGATGTTCTTTCAAATATTCTCGTCCAACTGGATGAAGAGAGACAAAATGAAGTTGAAGAAAAATTAAACAGTTTGCCGACAAAGTTTTCTTTAGCATTTTGTATTTTTTTCACTCCAGCAATTTTTTTGATTTTTATCGGAGCTTTATGGCCAAACCTCAGCGGCTTTCTAATATAAATTTACCGGAGCTTTCTCTAGAACGTTTACAGCCAGAGCTTTTACAGGAAGTAAAAGCGACAGAGACTTATGTAAACGTGACAGAGAGGAATGGAAAAGCGACAGGGTGTGACATCACATGGGATGATGTACGTAAAACTAAAACTCCAAAATTGAAAAGAGTTTTAATTTTTATTCCATCAGTAGTACTTGTTATAAGTGGTTTGTTCTATATGCATGTAAAAGCTTCACCGGTGGTTTCTTCAGTAGCTCAGCCCGTGCCTACAGCAGAAGCATCAAAGCCAGTAAAACCTTATATCCCTTCTTTGTGTGAAAAATTAAAATCATGGTCTGGGTCAAGTTCTTTACGTTTAGGTTTAGAAACAAAAAAATTCTGTAAATAAATTTATTGGCACTGTTGCTGAAAGATTTTTGTAGTAAAGGGTCTGTCGGAAAATACCCTTTCTGCTGCAAATTGTCCTTTTGTGCTACGACTGTGTATTTGTTACAGTCTCATTTATTGCACAGTAATGAGATTACTTAATTTTAAGTAAGGAGTTTGTGCATGCCAGTCATTTGGAAAAGGTACTGCAGGCAGGGGAATATTTTTTTGCTGTTCATTATCCAATGATTTAATCTCAGAGCCACTAGAGTATACTACATAGACAGCTTTTTTCCCTTTTGCTTTTTCTAAATACCTTGAACCTTGAACACAGTGGCTTGCCTCTAAAACAAAGGGTCTGTCTACCAAATAACTACAAATTCTAGCTTCGCAACACACAACGATTTGTTTGTCTTGTTTTATTGGTTTTAGAACCTGTCTTTCTATTTTACGTTCACCCCACAAGGCATAACATTCTTTAAAAGTTCTAAAAACACTTGATCCTCCCCAGATGGTTTGAAAGAAAACCACAAATGCAAAAAATCCATATATTGAAGTTAAGGGTGCATTTGTGTGCACTTGATTTGACGCTTGATCGGTAGTTAATCTAGATGTCTGACTAGATAGTTTGAAGCCAAAAACTCCAAAGACTAATGTTGCACTCAAGCCTACTCCAATAATGACAGCATAATGATCTTTAATCATTTGCATAGTTCCAGCATTTGCTAAACTATTTAAAATTAAATTTCCAAGAACAGGTATTAAATACTTAAATACTGACCACTTTGGATAAAGCCAAACCAAGCTAGCACCTAAAAAAAAGACAAGATACTTTAAAGATAATGGTCTAAAGAATGCTTGAATAATTTTTAGTGGATTTGTAAATATGTAACTTAGAAGCTCTGGAGGTGTTGAAGCAACTTCTCCAAAGCGATCTTTAAAAGGGACACCAATCCCAAGGAGTTGATTGTAAAGCATGAAATATCCCACTCCAAACAAAGATAAGCAGCTTGCTAAAAAAAGAATCTTATATTTTTGAGAGAGAGGGTTTTTTCCCACAAGAGTTTCAACAAGCACAAGCAATCCAAAAAGAGTCGTAACTCCTCCATGCTCTTCTTTTTCGATAGTTAAAAAAACGAGACATAAAAACCAAAGGAAAAATCGTTTTTGATAATAAAAAAGGTATGCAAGTGCTAGTAAACAAGCTCCTCCAATATGGAGAATATTAGGCCAGGTTTGTTGGCTTAAAGGGACTGGATTTAAAGTATAGGCTAAAAATGCAAACAAAAGCCCAATAGGAAGGACTGGGATACGATTTTTTTTTGCAAGTGCTTTGTACCAAAGTAGAGCTACTAAAGCGGGAGAGAATAGGAAAAATCCTTGCCAAATTAAAGCTACCCAAGGGCACTGTGTAATTTTAAAAAGTGCTGCGAGGAAAAAAAGAGAAATAGTGCTATGGTGGGTTTTAAAGTAATGAGTGGTAGTTCCACCATGAAAATAAATTTCAGGTGAGCCCGTATTTGCAAAAGTCCAAATTGATTGGAGTAGCATGGCAAGGTCCCAATAAGTTCCATGGAGCGCTTCATAGTCTAAAATTAAGTACCCAATTACAGCAAAAAAAGTTGCAGTGATGTAGAAAATAAGTAGAATCTTGCCGAACCGTTTACACAAAAAGGAGTTCAGTGAATTTATAAATTTTTCAAGGATGTCCTGTCTAAAATAAAATATTAGTGCAGTTAAGATAAACGTAATAGGCAAGATATAATTTGTTCTTGCTCCAGCTAGTTGGAGTCCTAAAATAAGAATCCAAATTCCTTGAATGAGTCGAACAATCATGATGTTGGTATGGATTTTTTATGGGAAACAACGCTGCTGAAAAAGCACAAAAAAGTAACTAGTAGTATTAAAGTTTCAATAGCAGCCCCAAAAATATAAGCAAAATAACGATTTTGTTGCAAAAATAAATAACTAAACCCAGTAATGGGGATAAGTTTTGCAACAAAATGTACCAAGGTCAGACTTTTAAGTTGTGGATGAAAGCTTAAACACCAGCAAAGTACAAACATAGCACCCATGTGGCTAGCGGCAAAAACACACCAAAATCTTTCTGATGGGAGAGGAATTTCTTCATATGCCTTAAACACTTTAGGTCCTACATTAATTAAATAAAAAGTCTCTTCAGGGAAAAAGAAAAAAAGTATACACGCTACTAAATACACAAGAGATAAGAATCTTAAAAACCAAATATAGCGTTTTGTGACTGGAGTCATTATATTTTATTGTTCCAACTTTTTAGAATCTTGTCGCATGTACATCACGTACAGGCTCCCGGTTTGCGCTCATGCTAGGAGCATATCGCAGATGCGCATCATTGCAAAGGCATCTGATTCATAAGTATGAATGCCTTTAAACACTTCTTTGGAGGCAAAGTATGGAGTACCCGAAAAACTTTTAAGATCTAAAATCCAGTCAATAAACCATAATTGATTGTTGGTGTTATCATATAAAATATTTCGTAGTGAAAGATCTCCATGGACAAAATCTTGGTTTTTCCATTGAGAAATCTGTTTTTGAAGTGTGTCTATAATCCATTTTTTTTCATGCAAACATAGATTATGCATACAGCTATTTAAGTTTTGTCCTAATACTCTCTGAAAACATAATCTTACACTATTCTCTACGGTTAAACCAAAGTTAAGTAGTTCTGGAACACTGTTGGGTGGATAACGTTGCATGAGAGACAATCTTTCGGATATTCTGGTAAGTTGAGAATAAGAAATTTTCTGCCATTTTATCAATGTTTTTTGTTGTGCGCCCACCCATTTCATCCGTGGTGTCATTTATCTGAACTTCTTTTGTAAAGAACATTTAATTTTCTTTCTGAAGTGTCTTGAGCAACATGTCCTGCAATTTCTAAAACATGTCGATGTCCTGCTGCGTCTCTCTCTACTTGTATGATGAGATCAACACTTGCACTAATCCATTGTCGAATGGACTCTAAAGATAAGTTAGGAGCGCCGAGTAAAGTTAGAAGCTCAAGTCGATGCATAGCTTCTTTTGTAGAATTGGCGTGCACAGTTGTTAGACTTCCAGGGTGGCCCGTGTTTAGAGCTTGAAGCATTTCTAAAACCTCAGCCCCGCGGCACTCTCCTACAATAATCCTATCTGGCCTCATTCTTAAGGCACATTGTACTAGTGTTCTTAAAGGTACTTCTCCTGCACCATCTGCATTTGCTTTTCTAGCTTGCAGTTGCACTAAATTTTCAATTGGAGGTGATAGTTCTAGTGTGTCTTCAATAGTGATGACTCGCTCAGAAGCATTTAAGTACTGACAAAGAAAATTTAAAAGACTTGTTTTTCCTGTACTCGTGCCTCCAGAGATCACAATATTTTTTTTAGTAAAGACCGCATCTTTAAGAATGTTTAACGCTTTTTGATCTAACCATTTGGTTTGTATCCCATCTTGTTCTGTAATAGGAGCAGATCCAAACTTGCGGATGGCTACACAAATGCCATGTGCTGAAATTGGAGATAATACAGCATGAAAACGTGAGCCGTTTTCTAATGTTGCTTCACAAATTGGGTTTTGTAGGTCCAGTCTTCTTGCTGCCTGATGTACAAGACGCAAAACCCACGCTTGATATGTAGCATGAGATAGAAAAGAAGAGGGCTGCTTTTGTAATCCGTTTCCTAAATCGATATAGATTTGATCATAGTCGTTGACTAGAATTTCTTTACATTGAGGGTTATTAAAAAATTCTCGAACTGGACCATTTCCATGAAATTCATGGTGGATTTCTTCAAGAATGTTTTCTTGATATTCTGGGCATTCTTTTAAATGTACAAGCAGGTGCTCTTTAGCTAGTTGAGGCTTTTCTAATAATAAGCGAGAGTAGAGTTTCCCATAAAATTTATACCGTTCCTGAAATGAAGCTGTCTCTTGAGTTTTTTCATTCCAATTCCACCATAGTACAAAGGGACCAACACTGATTTTTTCTGTTTTTTGCCAGGGAGTTTGCTGGTTTGGATTTATTGGCTCAAATATTTTTTTTCTTATTAAAAAAGTTCCATTGTGACTCCCAAGATCTTGAAGGGTTACTGCTTGTTCTTGAATTTGAATTAGTGCATGTTTTTTAGAAACTGTCGGAAAGTTGAGAATAATTTCAGCTTCGCTAGAGCCGATATTGTATAGTCCATTTTTTAGTGGGTACTTTTTTAAAAGCCCCTCTTTTGATTCTACATATACATGCACCATTAATCTAAAATCCTCCACCGCTTATCAAATTCAAGTCCATGTGCACTTTGAAGTGGTAACGTAGTAGTAGGTGCTCCAAAACTAGGTAAAAGAGCTACCAATAGCTCACTTTCTCTTTCTCGAAACTGACGAGATTTAAAAAGTTCACCGAGGATGGGTATTTGACCTAAAAAGGGGACCTTTTCAACATCCTTTGCAATGCTAGAATGAAAAAGCCCTGTTAAGAGAACAGGTTGGTTTTCCTGGGCGTCTAAACTGGTATTCATGCTGTGCCTTCGAATGCCTGGAATTCCATCAACCGTTGCAGATGCATCGAGCTGGCTTGACTCTGAATGGATAATCGTACGAATATATTTTCCAGCTATCCCTGGAATTTGTATTTTGATTTTTAATCCATAGTGTTTCCAAACTATTTTGTTTTCAAAATGTCCTGTGATCCGCAAGGGGATTTCTCCACCTGCTGAAAGTTCAGCAGCAGAACCACTTTTTACAGCTAACATCGGTTCTGCTAAAACCTTAGCTTGCCCACTCTGAGATAAATGCTTTAAAGTTGCAGACCAGCTGGGATTGATAAAAGATTCTTTGGGGCTTAGCTGAATAGCTTGGGTTACATTAATGGGCCAGCTTAAACCTAAAGACTCGTGAGCTTGACGAGAAAGCTCTAAGATAAAAAGACGTATTGTAATGGTTGGTTCAATACGTATGGGTATTGCGAGATGGTTTTCCACATTGGGGATTACACTTTGAGTTAGTTCTAAAGCTTGTTCTACAGCTTCAGGCGAAGAAACACGTCCCTCTAAAAAGAAGCGATGTCCTGCATTTGAAATAGATACATCTTGCAGTCCTTGGTTATTTAACAAAGTTCTGGTTTGCTCAATGAGGCTTGGTTGTATTCCGGGTGCTGCTTTAGCTACAACAATAAAGTTTTTTGAAAAATGTTTTAAATAAAAAAGTATTTTTTGGTAAGCTAGACGGCTTAAAATTTCTCCTTGTATTAAAATTTTATTTCCAAGTTTTTGGATTTTTAATCCCGGTATATTTTTGAGATCCGATGTGTTTTGGCTAGGTTGCGCAGAAGCTGCATTACTAGCCTTTACTAAAATTTTAACTTTAATTTTTTTATCTTGAGCTTGAGCAGTTAAGGTTGCTTCCCCAGGAGCGTGAGCCACGAGAAGAGTTCCTTCCGGCGTTGGGTGTGCTGAAACAATTGAGCTTGGTTGTACCTCAACTTGATTGTTTTGAAGCCCTTCTAGCGGGTAGCGTTGTCCAACTTGAAGAAACAGTGTGGGACTTTGTACTTGTTCTTTTTGTACTTGCTCTTGGGGAGCGCTTTTATCGCTGTCCTCTGGACTGTCCTCATCTGCATTTGCTGTATTGAACTGTAGGCTAAGTATTATTAGTAAAACGGTGAGTTGGTTAAGCTTTTTCATAACAATAGGCCATATAGCAAAAACTAAGCCAGAGACCTCAAAAAGCCTGAATTGCGCCCGCAGGGCGTATGGTTATTATCTGTCTATAGTGAAGCAGCATTGATACAGGCATTGACACTAAACAAGACACTTTGTAAGTTGAAAAAAAGGAGGTCCATATGGCTTCACGTACAGGCAGAACAAGAATGCAACGAAAAGTTCGTCGTGCTAGAAAAGGTGCGCGGAGAAAGCGTATAGCACGAAGCAAGGGAACTACTCCAAAATTTTCTATACACTTAGAATAGAGTATTCGGAACATTTACGTGATGTAAATGTGACAAAGTATAAAGTTAAGAAAGGGGAAATTGAAATGAAAGATTCTTATTTATTTACTAGTGAGTCTGTTACTGAGGGACATCCCGATAAAATGTGTGACCGTATTTCAGATGCGGTTTTAGATGCATGTTTAGCGCAAGACCCTCAGGCACGTGTCGCTGTAGAAACTTTAACAGCTACTGGACTTGTGGTTGTTGCAGGACAGGTGACAGCAAAAGGCAATCCTATTGATGTCCAAGAAATTGCAAGAAACCAAGTTCGAGAAATTGGCTATGATTCTTCAGAAAAAGGGTTTGATTATAAAAGCTGTGCAGTATTGGTACAGCTAGATAAACAATCCCCCGATATTTCTCAAGGTGTAACAGAAGGACAAGGACTGCATAAAGAACAAGGTGCAGGTGATCAGGGTCTTATGTTTGGTTATGCTGTGGATGAATCTCCCGAATACATGCCATTAAGTATAGATCTTGCACATAAACTTGCCTACCGTCTTACTGAAGTTCGTAAAAAAGGTCAGCTTAGTTTTTTACGCCCTGATGGCAAAACACAAGTTACAGTGGAGTATGAAAACGACAGACCTAAGCGCGTAGATGCAGTTGTGATTTCTAGTCAACATTCAGACAGCGTGACCTATGAGCAAATTCGAGAAGCAATTATTGAAGAGGTGGTGAAAAAAATAATTCCACAAGATTTTTTAGATTCAAAAACAAAATATTTTATTAATCCTACAGGTCGTTTTGTTGTGGGAGGCCCGATGGGGGATACTGGCCTCACAGGTCGAAAAATTATTGTGGATACATATGGCGGGCACGGTGCGCATGGTGGTGGAGCATTTAGCGGAAAAGATCCAACGAAAGTAGATCGATCTGCTTGCTATATGGCACGTTACGTAGCAAAGCATATTGTAGCTGCAGGACTAGCGCGTCGCTGCTTAGTACAAGCAGCCTATGCAATTGGAGTTGCTGAGCCTGTATCTGTCATGGTGAATACTTATGGAACAGAAACTGTAAGTGTTGAAAAAATCTTATCAGCTGTAAAAGCAAATTTTTCATTTAAGCCATCTGCCATTATTTCTACTTTAAACTTACTTAGGCCAATTTACACCAAAACCGCTGCGTATGGTCATTTTGGCAGGAGAGAAAAAGAGTTTACTTGGGAAACATTAGATAAGGTGCCTAGCCTTAAAAGCCTTTTATAAAAATGCTTTATGCGCTCCTTTTTTTAGTGCGGCTTTATCCATTTTGGGCAATTCCACTAGCTTTAGTTTTTTTTGAACTGGGTATGTATCACTACAATCGCAGAGAAAGAATTTTGACGTTAATTTCTTTTGGTAGTGTTAGTTTTTTTGTCATTACATCAGGGTGGTGGATATTTGCAGAGGGATATTGGACTGCAGGTCCTTTTGTTAAAAAATTTTTTGAGGGGTTATCTTTTTCCTACTTTTAAAAATCCAATTGTTTGACAGTACTCTAAATCCTGTTAGCATAATAATAGTAAGCGGTCCTTAATCGGCCCAAACAATACCTAATCTTCTAGGACGGAGGATGGCCTATCGTGTCGAGCGTGAATCTTAAAGATAACTTAAATCTGTTTCCACATGAAATTCCAGAGCTTTTACGGCAAGAATATAATGAAAAAGAAGATGACCTGTATGACATTATTGGTCAAAGTGCGGCCATTAAAAATGTTTTTGAAGCAATCAAAAAAGTTGCGGATACAGATAGCACAGTCCTTATCTCAGGAGAAAGTGGAACAGGAAAAGAGTTAGTTGCAAAGGCCATTCATCAAGTTTCACCGAGAAGAAACGGTCCCCTTATTCCTGTCAATTGTGGAGCAATTCCGGCAGAACTTTTAGAAAGTGAACTTTTTGGGCATATAAAAGGTTCTTTTACAGGAGCGATATCAAATAGACAGGGTCGGTTTGAACTTGCACAAGGAGGGAGTATTTTTTTAGATGAAATTGGAGATATGCCGCCGATGCTCCAAGTGAAAATTCTAAGAGTTTTACAAGAAAGAAAATTTGAACCTGTAGGCTCAACTAAAACTGTTTTAGCAGATGTTAGAATTATCGCTGCTTCAAATAAAGATCTTGAAGAAGCAGTACAATCTAAAACATTTCGTGAGGATTTGTATTATCGGCTTAACGTTATTCCTATCCATATTCCAGCGTTACGAGATAGAAAAAGTGATGTTCCATCCTTGATTAGTCATTTTGCAAAGCAGTTTAACCAAGAAAAAAGGCGCAATGTTAGTTTTAATAGTGCTGAGGTGTTAGATGTGCTTTTGCGCTATGATTGGCCAGGTAATGTTAGAGAATTAGAAAATCTTGTTGAACGTTTAGTTGTGTTTTGTAGCGATAGGCCAGTTGAGCTTAAAGATTTACCATCTAAAATTTATGAAAGAGTGGAGCTTGCTCAAAGCAAACTAGGTCATCAAGGGAAATTAGGTTTTGCGTCTCATACATTAGCCCAAGCATACAGCACAGAATTGATTACACTCAATAATGGAACGATGTTGCCACGATTTTTAATCCCAGATGGAGGGTTAGACCTTAAAGAAGTTCTCAATCTTTTGGAAAATGACTTGCTTTTACAGGCACTCACCCGGACAAAAGGAAATAAAAATAAAGCAAGTGAGCTTCTTCATATGAACCGCACAACTCTTGTTGAAAAATTAAAAAAGAAAAATTTAAATTTAAATTTTTAATGTCGGGTTTGAGTGGTGTCTTCCTCTAATACAAATGTCTCTTTAGATGGTTGATCAGCACAATCTTCAAGAATAGAGGGTTTTACTAAAATTTCTTCACTTGCAGCTTGCTCCAGCATTTTTATTGAAGCTTCTGCAATGGATTTGGGATCTAAGTGGTGGTACTCATAAACATCAATGGGTCTACCGGATTTACTATGTTTACGAACAGCTAAGGTTTCTTGTGGTACTCCAACAATACTTCCAATGTTGTCTAGCAAACCTGGCTCACCATCACAAATAGCTACAATAGGGATTCGAGAGCCTCGGATAGATAAAAATTCTGCAGCAGACTCTACTTGGATTTGACCTGAAGTTTTAATTCCAAATTTGATGGATTTTGTTGAATTAATATAAAGATTAGAATTTACATTGAGAGTTTGTCTAAGATGCGAGTATTGAGTTTCTTTACCTAAAGTACCAATTAAAAGATCTGGTGAGCATACGATAGCGATATTTGCAAAAATTCCTTCTTCTCGAAGCTGATCGCTCGCTGCAACAGCTTCAGGGACCAAAGCTCCTTGTACAAAAAGATTAACCACATTGTCACCTGGAGCGTAACCCTCAGTTCCTTCAAAATTTACAAGCCAATATCCACCTTGTAATGAGTCTTGGCGTGTTTTCTCTAAAACTTCTTGTTCAGATAGATTTTGAAAACGGACTTGCTGGCTGAGCCGCTCCAACAATACTTTTTGTTCTAACCCTCTTGTTACTGCACGGATTAGAACTCCTTCACGGTTTTGATTTTCATTTGTAAAATGCCGTCGAATAGAATCGGATAAAATCCAATCCATTTCAATTGCAAAAGCTGGCTCCCAGGTGATTCCATTTGGGATTTGAAGGTCAGATTTCCATGAGTGTTGTGCTCCTTCAGGTGATAAGGTTACTCCTGAAGGGGTGCCCACTAAAATGAAACTACTTTTCCAATAAAGATTGTAGAAAAATTGATCTAGTGCTCGTTTAATAAAAAAATCGTAAACTGTCATAAAAGGCAAAATAGGAATGCCTGTTAAGTCTTTCATTTTCCCGAAAGCTCCAACGCAGCTCATTGCATTTCCTTCTTCGATTTCAAACCGGAGGTGACGATGGGATTGTTTTTCAAGTGGCAAAAGATCAAGCCTCGTTCGATCTTTTACCTGATAGCGGCTTTCAAAATTTTCTGTGCTTTCCGGTCCATAAATTTTTCCATCCATACTTGGAGTAAGATTAGTGCTGGTTCCTACATCGGGGGCCATGGTGATAAGATGAGTAGCAGCGAGTTCCCATGCCTTGTCTTGTGGAGTCGTTGGTTTTTCATTTGCAATTCTAGTGAGCTTTGCAGCGAGTTGTCCCCACATCCATTGAGTATTTGCCCACGGAGTAAGTTTTAAATTAATGTTAAAAGTTTTTGGAAATTCCCCTCTTTCTTGTACAGTCTTTGCAAGAACCTGCTGATTTTTTGTGTTGTGCGCTCGTAATTTCTGAATGCCCTTTCTAAGTTCTTCTCCTCTTTTATGACAAAAAATATTTTCTTCAGATTTAGCGGGTGGTAATTGGAAAAGATCTTCTTTGGGAATTTTTAAAAATTTTTGCATTTTTTCAATTTCTTCTTCGGTAGCAAGCATGCTGTGATTTCCAGGTACAGCTTGGCACTCGAGCCCCCATCCTTTAATGGTATGTGCGATCACTAATGTTGGTTGCTTACTTGTCCGGCAGTTTTTATAAATTTCTACTAAGAGTTCGATATCGTGTCCACCAAGATCTTCTAATAGTTCTAAAACCTGTGTGCTATTTAATTTAGTAAACAGTGGTTTTAATTTTGGATCGAGTTCAAGAAATCGGTTTTTTGTGATTTCTCCATCTCTTCTTAAGAGTAAAGCTTGTAGCTCATAATCTGAAAGTTTTTCTAAAATCTTTCTAAAGTTTTCACCGCCTGGTTTTTTAAAAAAAGATTCTCTTCTTCCCCCATGTCTTGCTTGAATTACATTCCAGCCATTTGCCTTTGCCATAGCTTCAATACGGTTAGAGTCCGTCCCATGGAACCCTTCTTCATTTATGATTCGAGTTCCATCTAGGTTTTGTCTATTGTAATCAATAATCCAAGTGACGTTGTGGAGCCCTCTTTCAGCAGCATCAGGAATGCACTCAGCGAGGCTTCCTTCACGAAACTCAGAGTCACCTGTTAGAGACCAAAAATGAGTACCTTTAGGGATGTCAAAGCCGTGGTGGAGAGCAAAGCGGTAAGCCAAAGCTAAATACGCAGAGACGACAGGAGGAATCCCAACCGAGCCGCTTGGTAAGTAGTGGAAAGAGTCGGGATCCCAAACGGCGTGATAGGATTGAAACACAGGTTCTTGATCTGGATTTTCTGGGTCTTTAAATTTTCTTAGGTTAAACATGACTCTTTTTGCTAGTTCTTGCGTAAAAGGTATCCCATCAGGATGAAAAAAAAGTCCTAGTAAATGGGAATAAGCATGATCCATGGGAGAGGCATGGGGCTTGATCGAAAAATAGTCTTGGGGCTCCCGGACCAAAAGATGCAGTGCGCCTAGAATATGTGTGCTGCTTGCACAAGCAGCAGGATGGCCACCAACTTTAGGATCTCCTTTTAGTGCATCAGAACGGTTATTGGCTTGGTGAATCATTTGGGTTGAGTAGTATAGTGCCCAACGCATAAGCCTATCGAGGAGTGTCATAAGTATCGTATCGGAAAAGCTATGAAAACTTTAATGTCATCCTTAGATGATTTAATTCACGTATAATTGTTAAATAAATACCTATAACGGTATTATTATTTGACAGGTTACAGGTATTTATTATATAATTTGAACCAAGGTTGGTGCTTAAGAATGAAAACTTCCATTGAACTTTCCGATGTGCTTTATGAAAAGCTTCGTAGATGTGCTAAAAATCGGCATCTAACTATCCGTGAACTTTTAGAAAAAGGAATTGAATTAGTTATACAAAATCATTCTTCACAAAAAAATGAACCATTTTTTTTAAAAAAAGATTTTTGCTATGGCTCTGGAGGACTAACTAAGGAAGCCTTAAAGCTTTCTTGGACTGAAATACATGAAATGACGTCACGAGAATTTATTAAATGATTGTGGCCATTGACTCTAATATTTTAATTTATGCACATCGAAATGATTTGCCATTTCATGAAAAGGCTTTCCATGTGTTAAAACATTTTAATTACAATAAAGATTGTCCTGTCATTCCCTGGCCATGCATTTATGAGTTTTTAACAGTTGCTACTAATTACAAAATATTTAAAAATCCTACCACAATTGAAAATGCAATTGCCCAAATCGATCATTGGATGTCTATGCCACAGATAAAACTTATTGCTGAAGAAGGAGAAACGTGTTGGCTCCAATTAAAGACTCTTTTTCAGAGCTCCAAAGTGACTGGAGGGGTAATCCATGATGCAAAAATTGCAAATATTTGTTCTATTCACAGAGTTCAAGTTCTGTGGACAGTAGATCGTGATTTTTCACGTTTTCCGCAACTAAAAATCTTAAATCCACTCATTTAAAAAATGGTGATAAAAGGAACAATGTTGTGTGCTAATGAGCTGTATGGTAAGAATTTTTAACAAATAAATTAATCGAAAAACAAATAAAAATCTTTTCCATAGGAGAGCCAATAAAAATGTCTGAAAAAATTTTAATTAATGGAGAGTGGGTCACTGCTCATTCACAAAAAACAAAGGCGATTTTTAATCCTGCTACTTTAGAAAAGATTGGCGTAGCGCCTGATTGTGATGAGTTGGACGTCAATGCTGCTGTGCTTTCTGCTAAGCGTGCACAAAAAGCTTGGTGGAAAATTCCTGGTGCTGAAAAAGCAATTCTTTTACATGAAGTCGCAAGGCGCATCCGTAAAAATGAAAAAGAACTCTCACGTCTGATGACTCTTGAAACAGGAAAGCCACTCATTGAGTCTGTAGACTGCATTGAGTGGGTTGCTGCTTGTTTTGACTACTATGCTGAAGTGGGACGCTCAAGCAGGGGACTGTCCTTGCCTCCCGTTGCTCCTCATCAATTGAATTTTACTATTAAAGAACCCTATGGAGTGGTTGCTGCCATTGTTCCTTTTAATTTTCCTTTGCTCTTAATGTCGTGGAAAGTGGCTCCAGCATTAGCTGCTGGGAATACAGTTGTCTGTAAGGTCCCACATCAAAATCCACTTTCAAATTTGCTTTTAGCGCAGTGCTATGACTGTCTACCGCCAGGAGTAGTGAATGTTATTACGGGAGAAGGTCAGACGACAGGGGAGTTCCTCATTCGTCATCCTGATGTCGACCTGATTGCTTTTACAGGTTCTACTCAAGTCGGAAGACATATTGCCACAGTTGCTGGAGAACATTTAAAAAAACTTAATCTTGAGATGGGTGGTGTGGATCCGTTTATTGTTTTTGAAGATGCAAATTTGGATGTGGCTGTGCGTGCAGTTGCATGGGCTAGGCTTTTAAATGCAGGACAAGTGTGCACATCTTCCAAGCGAATTTATGTTGTAGAGTCTATTGCAGAAGAGTTTGCAAGAAGACTTTTGGAGCATACCCAGTCACTCAAAGTAGGTGATCCGATGCTGCCAGACACGGATATTGGTCCCATGATTTCTGCTCAAGCACTTGAAAAAGTTGAAAGGCAAGTCGCACAAGCTATCAAGGAACACGCACAATGCGTCTTAGGCGGAAAGCGCATGCAGCCACATGGACTTAAAGGCTATTTTTATGAGCCAACCATTTTAACAAATGTGAAGCACGGCTCTCTTCTCACTACAGAAGAGGTTTTTGGGCCAGTTATTTCTTTAACAGTTGCACGCAGTGCTGAGGAAGCCATTGAAATGGCTAATGACTCAAAATATGGACTAGGAGCGTGTATCTATACAAATAATTTAGAACTCGCTATGACAGCAATGGAAAACATTAAGGCGGGTTCTTTTTGGATAAACGATCCACTTACTGATAATGATGCTGCTCCATTTGGAGGAATGCGCTTAAGCGGGATGGGGCGCGAACTTGGCGAAGAGGGGTTGGATGCTTTTCGTGAACCAAAACATGTGCACATGGATTACATCCAAGAAATAAAGTCTTATTGGTATCCTTATAAAAATAGGAAAGTTTCACCAGAGGATTTGCGGCCGGAGTATTCCCAACCGGAACGTTTACAGTCAGAGCTTTTACAGGAAGTAAAAGCGACAGAGACTTATGTAAACGTGACTGAGAGGAATGGGAATGTGACAAATTGGAATGCAAATCCGAAAGAACGCCATGAGTAAACAATACGTTGTTTTAGGTGGAGCCGGTAGTATGGGTCGCATCACAGTTTGTGATCTTGTAAAAACATGTTTACCTCAAGATGTCATTGTGGTTGCAGACTATGATGAAAAAAAAGCAAGAGCCGTAGTGGATTCTTATATCCAAAGTTCAAATTATAGTGGGCCAAAGTTAGAAGCAGTGAAGGTGAATGTCAAAGATAGGGTTGCAGCTGCAAAAGCCCTTTCACAGGCCTTTGTCATCATTAATTCCTCACCCTATGAATACAATCTCAATGTCATGGCCATTGCATTAGACGTGAGAGCACACTACATCGACCTTGGCGGACTTTTTCACATGACTCAAAAGCAGCTAAAACTCGATGAGCAGTTTAAGGCAATCGGGAAAATTGCGTTAATTGGAATGGGATCTGGCCCCGGCATTGCCAATATTCTTGCAAGGCTTGGTGCTGATGAGTTGGATACTGTTGAAGAAATACATTGTCGTGTAGCTGGCTGTGACAAAACACAGTATACAAGTCATCCTGCTTTAGATGTTTCTTATTCACTTCAAACAATATTGGAAGAGTTTTCATACGAGCCAGCTGTATTTACAAAAGGGAAGTTTCAGTTTGTGCCTCCCATGACGGGTTTGGTTGCACATCGTTTTCCTAATCCTGTTGGAGTAAAAAAACCCATGTATACACTTCACTCAGAGGTTGCAACATTGCCACTTTCTTTCCAAAACAAAGGCGTAAAAGAAGTGAGTTTTAAAATTGCATTTGATCCAGAGTTTATTGAAAAAGTTCAGTTCTTGCGGGATTTGGGCATGGCCTCTCATGACTATATTGATGTGGATGGTGTGCGTGTGCGGCCCATTACGCTTTTAAGTAAAGTTGCACTTTCTCAAACTCAAGGACAAGTGAAGGGAAAGCTAAAGCAGTACGAGATTGTGAGGACAATTGTAAAAGGGATAAAAAATGGCAAAAAACTTACAGTGGTTTCGGATTGCCATATTCAAGGAATGCCGGAGTGGGGGCTGGGGTCGGATATTAGCACTGGATCGCCTCCTTCGGTTGTTGCTCAAATGATTGCTGGAGGAGAGATCGCGCATCATGGGGTCGTACCTCCAGAAATTGCAGTACCCACAAAAAGTTTTTTTTCGCAACTTAAGCGCCGAAAGATGTTTGTAAAAGTTGTGCGCCAAGCAGGCTGGCGCTTTCTGACATAATTTTCTTTGGGGGATCGTCTAATGGTAGGACGCAAGACTCTGACTCTTGCTGTCTAGGTTCGAATCCTAGTCCCCCAGTTTTTGGGTATATTCCGGGTACATCATTAACACTTCATACCGGGCACATTGGGTATTCTGAGCTGATTCGATTTGCTCAGCAGTCGTTTTTGATTCAGTGAATTACCTATCTATCTAACCCGTAAGCTGGTATACTCAACTTTTTTAGGAGTACACTAATATGTTAACTTTCAAAGAACTGCAGTTACCACAAGTCCTCGAACGTGCACTTGTGGACATGAATTATCAGCGGCCTACACTCATTCAAGTCCAAGCGATTCCTGCTGTGCTTACAAATCGAGACCTGATTGGCTGTGCGCAAACTGGAACAGGGAAAACTGCTGCATTTTGCATCCCATTGATTTCAAATTTACTCAAGACTCCGCGGAAAAATGCGCTCATTTTGATTCCAACACGTGAACTTGCAGCTCAAATTGAGGAGGTATTAAAAAGCCTAACTAAATACTTGCCTGAGTTAAAGTCCACGCTCTTAATTGGTGGAATGGCGATGAACCCTCAAGTCAGAGCGCTTTCAAGAAAGCCTCGAATCATTGTTGCAACTCCGGGCAGGCTTGTTGATCATCTGCGACGAGGGAACCTCTCGATTTCAACAGCAGAAATTCTCGTTTTGGATGAAGCAGACCGCATGCTCGACATGGGATTTGCTCCGCAATTAAATGAGATCCTAAGATTTTTGCCCAAACATCGCCAAACTCTTTTATTCTCAGCAACGATGCCAGCAGACATCGTAAGGCTTGCAGCAAGGTATCTAAAAGACCCAATCCGTGTAACAGTTGGTGCTGTTGCTCAACCTGTGCGAGAAGTTGTGCAGTCAACAGTTCAAACAACGAATGGAACAAAGAACAATACACTCATCGAAGAATTGAATACACGTAAAGGTTCTGTGCTTATTTTTGCACGGACAAAGAAAAGAACAGATCGAGTAGCACGGTTTCTTTCCGACTGTGGATATAAGACAGGACGGATTCACGGTGATAGAACCCAGAAACAACGCAATGACGCAATCGATGGATTTCGTGATGGGAATTTTAGAATTCTAGTTGCAACAGACATTGCAGCTCGAGGAATAGATATTTCTCATATTGCCCACGTCATTAATTATGATCTGCCGATGGTGCCTGAGGATTATCTTCATCGGATTGGACGAACAGCGCGTGCTGGAGCTAACGGCCAAGCTCTTAGCCTTTTGACACCAGAAGACAGATCTCAATGGAGAGACATCTCAAGGTTTTTAGCGGCGGGTCCCTATAGCAACAGCAAGCAAAGTCATTAAGTAAACGCTAGCTGTTGCCAGCCAGCGCTCCAGCTAGAACCGGTAGATATTGATTTAATCTGGACGCGCATTAGCCAAACTTTAAAAGAGAAAATTAAAATTGCAAATTACAACGCATAGTGTTATGTGTTATAGCATCACCATAAGGATTAAACTCATGAAAAAAATCTGTTTGTATCTCATTATTTTTAGCAGTTTTTCAACATTTTGCTTTGGCAATTTTTTACTTGTTGAGGACAATGCAAAAAACCAACCCCAAGAACTGCAGACTGCCTTTATTATTCCTGCAACTGATTCTGAAAAAGACGTAAACGATTGGATTCAATTTCAAGGTGCCTTTGTTGTAGGTGTCAGTACATGGGGATTTATGAATATTGGTGTACAAGCTGGAGTAGAATTATTTGATGGAGTTGTGGCAGCAGGTGTAGGTGCTGAAGCGGGTATCAAAGTGGGAATTGCAGCGAGTCTATATTTACAGCTCACTCCCGTGCCTGTAGAACTTGGAAAACTCATTTATCTGCATGGAAAAGCTTATCGTGTCTTTTATGCCACGTCATTGAGTGAAGACTATAAACCAAACTATGGATTAGAAGGTGGAGTAGGAGTAAGACTCGGTCAAAAAGATCATAAAAGTCTGAAAAAGCTAGATCCAGATGAGATTGATTGGAGCAAAGAAAGTATTCAATTTGGACTCGGTCGAACCCTCTCAAATGGTTTTAATTGCCCAGAGGGCTTTGAAGATTGTACGCCCGACACAGTATTTCATCTTAGTTTTCTTGGGAGTTTTTAAAGGAGTTACTTATGAAACATATAATTAAAAAATGTGTATTTGGGGTCTTATCATTACAAATGTTAACTGGTTGTTTTTCCCATCCCGGATTTGAAGCATATTTTGCACTTACAAAAAAAGAAAAATTACAGGACTCCTCACTTTGTGCAAGGTTTGTGATCACTCAAAGAATATTAGCAGGTGAGTACACGTATACAACTGGAGAAACCATAATAGAAGAAGTAGACGAAGAAGTTGATATTTTAGAATTAAGCTACAATTATAAAATATATAATGGATTTCAAGGCCATTTAAGACATGTCCATGCTGAAGGGAATGTGCAGATTGAGGATGTTTTCCCCTATAATGAGACGATTACTTTTGATGTTCCTTATGACTTAAAAAACCATCCTGAAAAATTAATTGATCCATTTTTTGATTTAACACTCAATTTTACTGTATCTAGAATAAATAACGAAGATTATGGAATTGGAATTGTGAGTCTAGGTTTTGAAAATGACAGATATCGACCCGATGAGGAAGCTAGAAGATCATTAATGAAAAATGATGGCCACTATTATCCTAAAGAGGAGATCAATGCAGAAGAAGGATTTTGTGGGTGGGCCTACCATTATTTAGTTATTAACCCAAATGGTGAATATCCTCCTAAGAATTAAGTGTCTTAATCGCTAAAAAAATCTACTAAATTTGATGCGCCACTCTTGAGGAGTAGCCTTCTGCATAAAACTTTAAGGATTTATTTTGTGAAAATACCAATAAAAACAATGGTTTATTTATTTCATAATAGCTTTAAAAAAGCTTTATATTGCACTGATATAAATCGGTCATACTGAGTCCATGATAAATAATTCACACATGTTTTTAATCGTTGTTTCCACAATGGGTTTGTTTTTAGCGCTGGTGTCTTTTGTAGGTACAAGTGCTTAGTTGTGTACAAACGCTTCGCTTAAAAACTTAAAATTTTGTACGACAATACAGATATGTAGGTGCCCGTGTTACCAAATGTGTAAAGATTGTCAGCCGACAGCCTTTCTAGTTGCAATATCTCGGTTTAAGTCTTGGAAAATAAAATCTATTCCAGAAGTTACTCGGTTTTATAAGCATTGGCTCGAGCTAGACCTGTAGGGACTGCGTATGGACCTGCCCTGTATAACATTTGAATCATCTCATAGCTGTTGAACAAATCCACATTGGTACAATTAAAAAAAATTACTGGAGGTGATCGGGATCGAACCGACGACCTCTAGCTTGCAAAGCTAGCGCTCTCCCAGTTGAGCTACACCCCCACCAATAATTCGAGATACTAAATAATTTGAGATACTAATGGATGGCAAGGTATTTCGTCAAACAAAGATTATTTAGCAACATGCCCATCATTTACTTTAAAAAACCAGGTGGGCCTTTAAAGTTATGGCGAGCACGAAAAATCCAAATACCACACAAGAGCATAAAAAAGCATGCGAGCACAATTCCTGCTTGGAAATTTGGTGGAAGAATAAAAACAATGCAAATAAATGAAATCCATAAAAGAGCTAGGAAAGCCACAGGAGTGCTCCATGGGCCTAAATTCCAAGGTCCTTTAGTATCTTTTTGATCTTTTTTTCGGCTCCGCATTCTCATCCAAAGGCGAGCTAAAATAGGCAAACCATAAGAAATATAAAGTGCAACAGTAGCAACAGATACTACAGCACTGTAAAGTTTTACGGATACAGCTAGTAAAAGTGCCACACCAGCTAACATCCAAATCGCCCGAGAAGGAGTTTTATATTTTACACATACTTTTTGCCAGTGTTTTGAAAAAGGCAGGCCCCCATCCCGAGAAAATGCATAAACCATTCGAGAAGCCGACGTCATCGCTGAGAGCCCGCAAAGCCACATGGCTCCTAAAACTAAAAACACAAGGGTGTTTCCCAGTCCTTGTCCTAATTTTAATCTTAAAATTTCTGCAAAAGCATTATCTCCAAAACCTGTAACTAATCCCAAGTCTGGAATCGATAAGGTGATAGCAGAAAGCATGAGGGATCCAAAAATAATAGAAGTCACTACAGCAATAAAAATTCCCCAAGGAGCAGCTTTTCGTGGGTTAAGCGTTTCTTCAGAGACGTGTGCAGAAGCATCGTAACCTGTTAAAGTCCATTGTGCTAATAAGAGACCAAGCAAAAAACTATATGGATAAGAAAAGCCATCTGTGTTTTGCGGTATGAATAAAAACGATACAGGTTGATTAAATCCAGCCCACACTAAAGACCCAATAAGAAGCAAAACGACACCCACGTGATACCAAGCTGAAAAATCATTTAACCAGCTTACCAATCTTATTCCATAATGATTCAAGGTTGCATGTGAAAAAAGAATGAACGTATAAAGTGAAAAAGACAGCACGAGTGTATTTTTTGCGCCTGCTGCTCCAATACAAAGTTGGGTTAAGCCATAGTCAATGCCTGCAAGAATTGCAAACTGTCCAATGGTATTGAAACATGCTGTAAACCATCCAAAGGCACGTCCTCCTAACATGCTACTCCAATGATAAAGCGCTCCTGCAGTTGGATAGGCGCTTGCCAGTTCTGCCATGGAAAGAGCAACTGTGAGGGTCATTACAGAAACTAGCCACCATCCTAAAGTAATCACTAGAGGACCGCCATGCTGTAAGCCGTATCCATAAAGTTGGATGGCTCCTGTTAAAATAGAAATAATAGAAAAGCTTAGAGCAAAATTTGAAAAACCACCCATGTCGCGAAAAAGTTCCTGAGCATAGCCAATTTTTTTTAAATCTTCTGCATCTTTTTTAAGTTGTGAGTTTTTATCCATAAGTTCCCCTTATAGTCGAATGCGAGCAATAACATGAATTGCGGTGTTCGTGAACTGAACATAAGAAGAAGGTTTATACGTCAATTTCCTTCTTTCAAAAGAAGGTCCAAATCCAAGTGAAAAGGACTTACTTAATGAATAATATAAATGCAGATTTGTTCCATAGCTTGGGGTGTATTTTAATATGTAATTTCCAAATACTACAACAGGCATAAATACAAAGCTTGAAAACTCCATTTCCCATGAATTTGTGAGTCTTTTGTTAATTTTGAAACCAAATTTAGGACATAGGCTTTTTGGGCGCACGATGGATGTTTTGTTTAAGTCTGCTAAGACAGATTCGACTTGTGGAAATTCTTGATAGACTAAACCAAGCTGTGCTCCCAGGGTCCACCCCAAAGGATGCAATGAAAGATATGCTCTCCATAAAAAGTCAATGTCTGCATATATGAAATTTACATTTCCAAGATCTTTCCCTAGATAATTGATTCGAAATTGTTCAGATGTTCCAAAAGAGAAACTTAATCCCCATTGTCTAGACATCCACCAATCTAAACTTAGATCAGCTGAATGAGCGGAAACATTAAAGTCATAACTTGTTCCTAAGACAGAGTTTGCTTGCACGTATCTATATATAGGAGAATAACCATACCGTGTTTTAAAAAATAATTCATGTTCAGACAAAAAATATTGTCTCGTCATCTCAAAACTACTCGAAGCAATGTGCCCATTTTCATTTAATTTTGGATCCATGGCAGCAACATCCCAGCGGTAAATTCCTCCTTGCAGGTACATGTAAGAAGAGTAGGGCGCGTCTTTAATGATTAACCAGTTTTCTTTTACTTCTGTAATCCAACGTGGTTGCATCGAGTCTTCCTCCCACAGCTGAATACGATAACTTTTAGCTCCTGGGACAGGTTTCCAGGAAAGACGAATAGTAGAGTAAGGAGGCAAAAGCTTTCCATCTTGAGGAAATAATATTTCTGGAGCTGGAAAGGCATTGTTGCCGAGTGGTTTTTTTAAGGGTGGTGCAGATTGTGGAGGAACTTGCTGGTACTGGGCAAAAAGTGGAGTAGTAAAAAGCAAACAACATGAAGAAAAAAACAAAAAAAGCAGCTTCATAAAATTGAGGTTCATGTGTCTTTAGAATAAGTTTTTTCCCTTCGATCTCCAATAGATAAATTATTTTAAAAATTATTTAAGTCCGTCGATAGAGAAGATTAGATGAGATATTCTATGATGGGAAAATTTTACCTGCTGTTTGTAATAATCTTTGTTCTGGATAGCTCTTTAGCATTGGCTGCTAAGGGGCAAAAAACAGGGCACAGAAGGTTTCGTTTTTCTGCAATGGCAGGACAAAATAAATACACTTCTACGAGTTGGGCTACAAATGCAAAAACAGAATATGAGAACCTAGAGCCAGCTGCCAGGCTGGAACTTGATTTTTGGTATGGAAGAAAAATTGGTATGTTTTTTGAGGGTGAAGGAATTTTGGCCCGAGTTAATCTTAATCCACAGATATATTATGCACACTATGGAGCTAGCCTTGCATTTCGTGTTTTAGGTAATGGGACTTTTGACAGCAGTGAGTTTGTTATAGCTGCTGGTCCACAAATCCAATATTTTCCTGAGGTAAGAGGTTATGTAGGTCGCAATCCCTATGATCTTTTACGTCAACAACTTTTGGGTTTTAAAGGAGAAACTCAAATAAGAATAAAATTAAGCAAAAGCGTGATGTTGCATTTGGAGGGCTATTGGGTAAGGCCTTATAAAATACGTGTTATTACAACATCGCTTTCTAAATTAGAAACAAGAAGCACAGGAGGATTTTTGCTGCTTGAACATTCGATTTCAAAAAAGTCGAGCGTGGGACTAGGTGGGGCGATTGACTATAAACGTCTCAGCCACCGCCCATCCACCAATGAAATTGGTAGGCAGCAAACTGTAGATATGCAGTTTACCTCTCTTATATTTTCTGTGCTGTTCTCATTTTAATAAGTATATGAAAACAAAAACTAATTTTAAATTCACAATTCCTTCAAAATTGCACAACAAGAATTTAATCATTTTTGCTTATACTATAAATAAGGAAAACATATAAGGAAAACATATGTGGAATATAAAATACATTAAAATTATTTTAATTGGATTACTCATTGCGCTGACCTTCAGCAGTTGTTTTAAAAGAAAAGGGAAATCTAGTTCTTTGGGTGGTGGAGGCGGTGGTGGTGCAAGCGATAGTAGCGGTGGTGGTGGTGTTGTTGCAGAAGGTGGCGGTGGAGGTTTAGTAGCTGGTGGCGGTGCGTCAGATCCCTGTACGATTACCATTTCTCCAACTTCAGTCGTTGTAAGTGTAAATCGAACAAGAACTTTTTCCAATACGTCCTCTGGTAGTTGTGGGGCCATAACTTATTCTGTGAGTGTAGGCACTGGAACGGTTGCAGCAGATGGAGTTTATACAGCTCCAGCTGCTACAGGAACTGCTACAGTTAGAGCAAGTGATGGAACCGTGAATTCCGATGCAAGTGTAACCATTATTCAAGCTGCAAAAATAGTTACTGGTGAAGCACATAGCTGTGCCAGGTTTAATGATAACAGGATTAGATGTTGGGGAGACAATACCTATGGTCAGCTTGGAATTGCTAGTAGTGATACAAGTCCGCACCATACTCCTTCTTCTGAAAGTTTTGTTTCATTGGGCACAGGCCTTGATGCAAAAGATATTTTTGCTGGAGCTTACCACACGTGTGCAGTTTTAAATGATACCGATGTATCCGATGGAGATGACACAGACAAAGTAAAATGTTGGGGTCGCAATAACAATGGCCAATTAGGCATTGGGAGTCTTGTGGATCAAAACAATCCTTCTGCAGTAGCCATTTTAGATTTTGGAACTGACGATCGAGTCAACGAACTCGCACTAGGTGCATTTCATACTTGTGCAAGAATTTGGGATAATACAATTCGTTGCTGGGGTAGTGATACTTATGGACAATTAGGAAATGGTAGTGCTGGGGATTTCACAAGCCCGCAAACGTCTGCTTCTGGTTCTTTGGGATCGACTGGGCGAGTAGACTTAGGCAGTTCAGCTGACACAGCAAATAGAATTGCTGCTGGCGGTTATCATACCTGTGCTATTCGGGCAGACACCTATATTCGTTGTTGGGGAAGAGATAATAATGGACAAGTAGGAAATGGTGGGAGCATGTCCTCTGCTGTGCAAGATGATGTTAGTGTTCCACTTCCCTCAGGTGCAGATACTGCATCAGCAATAGCATTGGGTGGCTACCATAGTTGTGCCATTCGAGATACAGACAGTAGGCTTTTTTGCTGGGGAAGGGACTCAGAAGGACAAGTTGGAAACAATGCTACTCTAGCAAACCAGGCATCTGCTGTCACAGTAGCAAGTTTAGGATCTGGCCGAACTGTAACCAGCATTGCATTAGGTGGACATCATACGTGTGCCAGATTGGATGACAACTCTGTAAAATGTTGGGGACGAAACACAAATGGCCAATTAGGGATGGATTCCGTTACGGATCAAGCTATTCCTCCCGTAGCAAGCATTGACTTAGGCTCAGGTCGCAGTGCAAGTTCAATTGCAGCATCTAGCGGAGATCCCGATGCAGGTGCCAGCAATGGCAGTCAGGTTACCTGTGCTGTTTTAGATAACAACACAGTGAAGTGTTGGGGATTCAATAACCAAGGTCAGCTTGGACAAGGTGATACAGCTTCCCGCGGTGATGCAGCAGGTGAAATGGCTGCTCTTTCCTCCATTAATTTATAAACATGGCGGCCGTATTTGATCAGCCGCATATAGCTTGAAAAAAATATTGGAATATGTTCCTAAAAACGATTAGAATTTAGGAATATGTTCCTAAGATTATGCAGTCCTTCTCAACAAAATAGTTTTTTCCTTTTCGGAGCACGTGGAACGGGAAAGACAACATTTGTTACACAACAATTCTTGATCGACATACCACCAGAGCGCATCCATTATATTGATCTGTTAGATTCAGACCAAGAGGAGATATACTTGCGGAGCCCAAAGCTAATCGAGTCTTTAGCTGGTGTTAAAAAAGGAGCTATTGAATGGATTGTGCTTGATGAAGTTCAGCGTATTCCTCGGCTATTAAATCATGTCCAGCGGATGATCACACAAAATGGGCAGAAGTTTATTCTCTTAGGATCAAGTGCACGCAAACTGAAAAAATCTGGTGCGAATCTTTTGGGCGGGCGTGCTTGGGTTGAAAATCTTTTTCCCTTCTCATCTTTTGAGCTAGGTGGTCAGTTTAATTTAACAGAATGTTTGAGATTTGGCTCTCTCCCTGCCTTATTGTCACTCAAAAATGAATCTGATAAAATTGCCCATCTTCGCGCCTATTGCCGTGTCTACATGAAAGAAGAAGTTCTACAGGAACAGCTCGTGCGCAAGATTGAGCCTTTTCGTGAGTTCCTGGGAGTATCTGCTCAAGCCAGCGGAGAAGTGGTCAATTTCTCACACATTGGTCAAGATGTTGGCGCTGATCCTAAAACCGTTGAAACATATTTTCAAATTCTTACAGACACGTGGCTCGGGTTTATCTTGCCAAGTTATCATCGTTCTGTGCGCAAAGCTCAAATTATGCATCCAAAATTTTACTGGTTTGATCTTGGAGTTAAACACATGCTGGAGGGAATTCTCGATGCTCCTATTACTCCAGCATCTTCTCAATATGGACGTGCGTTTGAGCATTGGGTCATTCAAGAGTGTTTTAGGCTCAATGAAACTTTTAAAACAGATTACCAGCTAAGCTATTTACGTACAAAACAGGACCATGAAATTGATCTTATTTTATCAAAAGGTCGCCAACCTCCAATCCCAATAGAAATCAAATCCGGAAAAAATCTTGATGAAGTTAAAATACGGAAATTTAGTCGTCTCTGTCATGCGATCGGTGCAAAAAAAAGTTATTGGCTTTCATTGCATGAACAAGCTCTTGATATAGAAGGAGTGACTTGTCTCAGGTGGGATCACGGACTTCAGGAGATCTTTTCCTCACCAAAGCTCATAAATCCATTGATATAAGACTAGAAATAAGTTATAACGCATAGCATGATAAGAGTTGTGTTTTTTGTTGCAACAATGCTTTTTCTTGCAAACTGTAGTCCAGTAGACCTTGAGTATATTGGAGATCATTGTTCAGGAGAAGATCCAAGAGAATCCCTTGTGCCTGCCATAGAAAAACCTCAGCCCATTGTGGATGCATGGTGGTTATATGGAACAAAAGAATTTGCTTTACCCATCACAGCAACCGTTGATGCTGTCCAAAATTTTAAAAAAACAAATCCAGATGTAAAAGCTTATTTTAGTAGAAACTCAGGTGAACTCTTTTGGTTAGACGGAAATGGAGGAGCTCTTGTTGTAAGAACTTATAGTTTTAACGCTTTTGATATTACTGCTACGTATGCATTGGACATGGTTTTTCGGTTTATGGAAAACTATCCTCAGTTATACAGGATTGAAAATCCTAGAAGAAGTCTTATTAGCGATAGCGATATGCTAAAAATAGAACCTAACTCCAGAGGGTTTTCACTAAAATTTTTACAAACTTATGATGGTGTTTCTATTTCAAATAATTATGGGATTGCTTTTTTTGATTCTACAGGGAGTCTCACCAGCCTAGTGACACGCCTGACTCCTACATTAAATGACAAGAATGAGAAAACGATTTCAGTGCCACAAGATTGGGTTACAGCACAAAAGTCACTTTACAAAAACAAGCATTTTTTAAATCCCACATATCATTGGGAAAAAAGAGAAAAAAATTCTAGAAACTCAAAATTTGAACTTGTAGAAACAGTAGTAGAAAAAAAAGATCATGCTCCGCTTATTCGAACAAGATATAAGGTGAATTTAAAAACAAATAAAAAGACGTTACTTTTTAGAAATGTAGAAATTCCTACTTTAATCCAAGATGCAGAAGAAAACTGGACCTCCGGGAGATTGCACGTGAATTTAGCTTTGGATCCATTAGAGCGCATAACCTGTGTGCCGTCTGTGAAAACCCAAAATCAACTTGTGATGGGTTTTAAGTTACCTGAAATCCTCGGTCTTGATGCTTTTGTAACTGTAGCCAATGGACAAGGCCAAACTTATGGTAGTTGGGGAGCAGCGTTTGATGACCTTTATTATAAAGGTCATCCTATTGCTACGACAGAGCCGATGTGGACTGCGGAGCAAGACTTTGTTGGCAAATACAAAGACAGTACGGATCTATCTGTCAATGCTATGAAAACTTTAGAGTGGTTTTATCGGAATTTAAACCATCGATCTTGGGATGGAAACGGCTCTACATTATACACTGCTTTTGCTGTAAATCCTTCATTAGGATATTCTGCAAAAAATCTTGATTTAAATCCTTCCATTCGAGTAAAAGACGCAGTTAAAAACCTTGATGATAAAGACGAATATCATGGTGGACAATTTTTGAATGCTTACGGCGGCTGGGGTTTTATTATGGTTGGAGACGGATATACTTCAAAAGGTCTTCCTTTATCAAATTCTCTAGATGTTATAGCCCATGAGTTTACACATTCTGTACTGACATCTACTGTGAACTTTGAGTATCTAGATGAAGCGGGTGCCATCAACGAATCCCTTGCAGATTTGTTTGGAAACTCTGTTGAAGGCTTTAATAGCGATGTTGTGGGAGAAGGCGCAGGTGAGCCTTTTCGAAACATGAGATATCCACAAAATTATTCTCAACCCACTAAATATTCTGAGCTTAAGATTATGTCTTATGATCGAGGTGGAGTACACATCAATTCTGGAATATTAAATCGAGCTTGGGCAGAAATCATTATTAGTGAGTTTAATCGAAATCCTTTGCCACTCGTGAAGCTTGTTTATGCTTCATTAAAAAATGTGCCTTTTTCAATTCATGCAAATATGGAGGAATATGCAGCTACTTTAACAGCTTTTTGTCACAGTCTAAATGATGAGGTAGCCCTTAGCTCAGATCAAGCAGGACTCTGCGAAGCATTAGATAAATGGTTTACAAATACTGAGCTTCTTTCAATCCCTTATTAAGGACAGTCCCAAGATGGAAAATAGTGTTTCCAATGTATCTTTTTTAGGTTAAACGAGAAAAATGTTTGGATTATCAGGTGAGCATCTCCTTATTTTAGTAGGGATTTTACTTATTTTTGGGCCAAGAAAACTCCCAGAGCTTGGAGCAAGTTTAGGGAAAGCATTGAGGAGCTTTAAAGAAGGCTTTAATCCACCACCCTCCTCTGGAAAAATTGAATCTACTAATGTGAACGCCGATACTCCAAAGAATTCAAACGAAAAAAATCAAGATAAAAGATAAAGGCTAGGAAAAAACAGACATTTACTGCTGTTGACTTCTTTGGTATGGTCACGCATTCTGTAAATGGAGGGATTCAAAATGAAAGCAGTTTTCATAATTATTTTATGTTTAGGATTTTCTTCTGCCCATTTAGCTTTTGCAGCAAGTGGTGTCTATGGGAATACCAATTTTTCTTCTTTTAGTGAAAAAGATACCCGTCCAGTTGGTCTGCCCTCTGCTAAGAAGCAGTGGCAAGCTTTACTTGGTGTTGGGGTGGGAGTGTCTCAAATTGTAAAAGATGTCCCCTCATCGAATCAAGCTGAAGTTGTAGACAACCAGTTCCAAATGAATTTGAATTTTCTAGCTGAAAGAATGCTTTTAGGAAATGCCGTTGGCGCTGAAACAGGAGTTTTATTGGGTACGCAATTTTTATCCCCAGCTTTAACTGCAGGAAAAGATTGGAGAATTCGGTATATCGACATCCCACTTCTTTTAAGGGCACACCTCTCTAAGAGGATGTCACTTTCAGGCGGAACCTTTGCTTCTGTCCCATTAACTGGAGAAGATTCACTAGAGCCTCAGCACCGTCTCAATGGCGCAGATCTAGGTTTTATGGGATCAGCTCGTTTTAGTATTACTCAAAGCAAGGTTATGGATTGGATCTTAGAAACCACCCTTCAAAGAGGTCTTACCCACATTGGTGGTAATAGCCCAAACCATTTAAGGAATTTTATTGCTATGACAGGAATCTCAGCTAAATTGTAGGAATGTCTCAGCAAAAAAATCCAATCGACTTTAAAAAAGCCCTGCAGTATTACGAGCAAAACAAGCTAAAGTTTTTAGAAGATTTACAGGCACTGGTCCGTATTCCAAGCGTGAGTTTTGATGGCTTTCCACGTGAGCAAGTCCAAAACTCTGCAAAGGCTGTAGCAGAGCTTTTAAAGCTAACAGGATTAGAAAACGTTCAAATATTGGAATTGGATTCACTAGATGTTAGTGCTCCTGCTCATCCCTATGTCTATGGGGAATGGCTTAAAGCTCCAGGAAAGCCAACCCTGCTTTTATATGCTCACCACGATGTGCAACCTCCAGGCAGAGAAGAACTCTGGAAAAGCCCCCCATTTGAGCCTTCAGAAAGGCAAGGGCGGCTTTATGGAAGAGGTACTGCTGATGATAAGGCAGGAGTGGTTATTCATACCGCAGCGATTACGAGTTTTTTAAATTCCTGTGGGACCCTGCCCATCAATGTAAAGCTAATTGTTGAAGGGGAAGAAGAAATCGGCTCTCCTCACTTAAAACTTTTTTTACAAAAATATAAGGATCTTTTAAAGGCAGACGCAATGGTTTTAACAGACACACAAAATTTTGATACGGGCGTGCCTGCTATAACAGTGTCTTTGCGGGGTTTGGTGGTTTTTGATATTGAAGTGAAAGCTTTGAAAAGCCCTAAACATTCTGGGATGTGGGGCGGTCCCGTTCCAGATCCTACAGTGGCTCTTTGTAAAATGCTAGCAAGCTGTGTGGATGAGCAGGGCAGGCTTTGTATCCCAGGTATTTGGGATGAAGTAAGACCTCTTTTACAAAATGAAAAACAAGCTTTAGATGCGTTGCCTTTTGGTGTTCAAGAGTTGCGCTATCAAGCTGAGTTTTTAAAAGATACATGGATTCTGCCTGCGCGAGATGGAACTGTAAAACCATTGACACAAATGTGGAGAGAACCTTCGTTTTCGATTAATGCTTTTCAAGCAAGCTCCAGAAAGCTTGCTTCGAATGTAATTAATGATAGTGCTTGGGCACGTGTTGGAATTCGCACTGTAGCAGATATGAGTCCACAAAGGACTGTTGAACTTGTCATTGCTTATTTAAACCAAACCGCCCCTTGGGGAGTGGAAGTAAATATTACTCCACATGTGAGTGGAGGTGCATGGAGCACGAATCCACAAGGACCTTATTTTGAAGCAGCTTTGAGAGCATTAGAAAAAGGATTTAAGACAAAACCAGTTCTCATGGGATGTGGTGGATCGATTCCTTTTGTAGAACCCATGGTTGAAGTTTTAGGTGGAATTCCTGCTCTATTGATTGGAGTAGAGGACCCCTATACCAATGCTCATTCCGAAAATGAGAGCGTCATGATTGAGGACTTTGAAAAATCCATCCGAAGCGCCATTTATTTTTATTCTGAATTTTAACCGAGATATTGCATTTAAGTTGGTAGCGAGACAAGCAAGATGCAAGCTAGTGAAGCGAGCGCAGAAGTTTTTAAGCGAGGCATATAGGGCGATATGTTGTGCTTAAAAATCTTCGAGTACGCTAGGCAGAATTTTCGTGCATTGACAGGCTTAGGCTGAAATATTCCAAAAAAAGTTTATTCCAATTCCATATATTGACTCAATTAAGTTTGTGCTTTAGGCTTTTAAAGAATGTGCTTTTATTCGAAGTATTCGCAGCTGAAACAGAACTGGGATGGGAATACGACATATTACGAGGAGTAAATAAGGGGAATAAATAAATGGTTAAAATAATTATAGGTTTAATATTAATAGCGCTGTTTTTGCCACTCCAATCTTTTTCAAAAGATGGTAGTAGTGGTTGTGGATTAGGTTGGGCGGTTACGAAAAGAAAATCACTGGTGTCATCCTCCATTCGGTCTACCACCAATGCAACAGCCTCTAATACCTCTGCCATGACCACTGGTACTTCTGGGTGTGCAAGGCATTCGATTGTTAAAACGGAGGCTCAAGCTGTCGTTTATGCACAAGCAAACTATGACAACTTGATGCTAGAAACGGCTCAAGGTGATGGAGAGTTTTTGAGGGGGTTTGTAAAAGTCTTAGGTTGTAATCAAGAAGCCTATTCTGCTTTTTCGGCTACGTTAAAAGCTAAATATGAAAGCTTCAATCAAAACCTAGACCCGTTAGAGTTTTTAGAAAAAACAAAAGTAGAAATCAAAACTAATCCTGCATTAGCTGCACATTGTACTGCAAGTTGAGGAGAATTTCATGAAACAAAGAAATAAAATTTTAAATGCCATCTTTTTTTTAGTTTTATTCGTTCCATGCATTTCTTATTCTGATGATCAAAGCAACGGCTGTGGATTGGGTTGGTCTGTAACGGAAAAGCACTCTCTTTTAGCTACAACTGTAAGAAGTTTTGTTGAGAGGCTTGTATCTGGGAGTGCACAGACTTTTGGTATGACCAGCGGGACATCGAATTGTGAAAGGCATTCCATAGTTAAAGCAGATAAAAGAGGACTACACTACGCTGATGCCAATTATGAACAGTTAAGAGTAGAAATGGCTCAAGGCTCAGGTGAGTACCTTACTTCGTTTGCTGCTGTATTAGGTTGTTCTCCAGAAGCTTATAGTGATTTTTCAGCGATGATTCAAAGCCAGTACCCAAATGTTTTTAATTCCGAAACTAAAAATCCAAAAGTTTTATTAAATGATGTAAAAATTCGGATACAAAAAAATCAAAAACTATCTAAAAACTGCCAAGCTTCTGCTTGATATTGTTCTGTAGATTTCGTCGCATCCAGATCGGATTTGTTCGCGTCATTACCCCTCGCCAAGGCTTTGGGTGGGTGATCAACACGTTCCTGCACCAGATATTTAGTCTTTTTTTTGCAATGAACTCCTATGCGAATGGGGTCTTTCAATCTGAAAGATTGCAAGAGGTTGCATACTCTAAATTTTGGTTAAAGCTTCTTCATTATGAGAAAAAAATTTTAAGAGATGGATACAAGTCTACAATTATCGAAAATCCCTTTTTTCTTTCTCAAGATGGTAGAACTAATCCAAAAGCAGAGCTAATAGCGACCCTCCAAGCTTTTTCAAATTCCAATTTAAAAATTGGTCCATTACAACAGCATGCGCAGTGTGCTTTTCCTGAACGCTATCGCTATCTTAAAAAAGAACTTTCTCTTCATACCGAAGACGTAATATGTCAGGATTTTTTAGAGTGGAAACAAGGTCTTGATACTCATTCTGTAACTCTAGTTTATTCATCTGCTTATCCTAATAATCCTGCTTCAATGTTTGGTCACACTTTTCTTCGCTTTAACAAAAAAGACAGACAAGATTTGCTAGACTACGGTGCAAACTATGGTGCGAATGTTCCAACTGATGAGGGTAGTATAAAGTATGCATTTTTAGGCTTATTTGGAGGATATTTAGGCGGTTTTAGTATTATGCCCTATTACATGAAAGTTAATGAATATAATAATGCAGAAAGCAGAGACCTTTGGGAGTACGATTTAAATTTTACTCAGGAAGAATTAGAACGTTTGATTAATCATTTTTGGGAACTCTTTTCATCTGCCCAATTTAAGTATTATTTTATTGACTACAATTGCTCTTACCATATTTTAGCACTCCTTGAAGTAGCTAAGCCCGAATGGAACCTCACACAGATTTTTTATACTTATGTGTTGCCAGCAGATACGATAAAAGTGGTTGTAAACCAAAACAATTCTGTGGCTTCAGTAAAATTAAGACCTGCACTTCGAAAGAAAATGTTTTCTAAAATTAATAACCTTAGTTCAGATCAAAAAAAATCTTTCCATCGCTTATTAAAGGAAAAAGAAGAAAACATTCCTCATGAGCATGATGTCGAAAGCGTAGATGCTGCTCTTGCATATTATGAATACATTAAAGCTCAAAATTATGGGAAACTTCCTAATGATCAGGAGAGAAGATTTAAGAAAATTTTAATGCATAGAACTTATTTTTCTCAAAAACCAAAAGATCTCTCCAGGCAAATTGTATCAAAGTCTAGACCGGATTTGGGACACCATTCTAGTTCAGCATGGATGTATGGAGGATTTCAAAATAATTCAAAGTCTTTCATTCGTATTGGTTTGAAGTGGGGTCTTCACGACGCTTTAAACGAAGATCAAGGTTATGAATCTTTTTCACAGATTGATTTTATTGGAGCAAGTTTCGATTACGTTGTAGACCGCTCTCAATTCCAAATTTATGAAATTAAAATTGCTGAAATCACTTCATGGTATCCCTTTGATTGGATTGATCCAAAAATTTCTTGGCGTGTAAGTCTTAAAGCAGAAACATTTAAGGATTTTGAGTGTTTGTATTGTTTAGGTTTAGGTGGTGAAGGAGGAGCAGGCCTTGCTCTTCAAACACAAAACGAAAGAGCGCTTTTTGGATTTTTTTTACAGCCTCGTTTTGAAGTTGGAAAAGCTTTACCTAAAGGATTTCGGCTTGGTCCTTCTGCTCTTTTAGCTTTAAACGTTACCCCAATTGAAAGGTATAAGCTTAGTTTGCAATTGCGTACTTATTTGGATCTTTTACGATCTTTTCGTAGCAATTTATTTTTTCAAATGGACTCTAATCACTCTTATTCTTTAAACCAAATGTGGGAGTTGAGATTGCTGATGTCCTACATCCCACGTAAAATGAAAAATCTTCAAGATTATATGGAAGTAGCTTTGGGTGCGCATTTGTTTTTTTGAAGCTATTAACGCCAGTTCACACCGAACTGGCGTTATTAAGAAATATTCTTCATGTAGAGTAAATTTTGGTTTATTTTCGAGGATTTCAACAGACACTTTGTATATATTATCCGAGATATTGGCATTTAAGTTGGTAGCGAGACAAGCAAGATGAAAACTCAACGGCCGTTGTTTTGTTCCAAAAGTAACAATTTTCGCGTTGAGGCTGTGAAAGCCGAGTGCTTTAATGAAAAGCATTCGGAAACATTCCCGCAAGAAAAAGTGGTCTCCGGGAGTTTGTTGAAATCCTCAAGTTTTCTTTAAATAAGCATTTAAGAGGGGTTGAAATTATTAAGAAATATTCTTCATGTAGAGTAAATTTTGGTTTATTTTCGAGGATTTCAACAGACACTTTGTATATATTATCCGAGATATTGCATTTAAGTTCTACTGCGACAACCAATCTGCGGCGCTTTTGCAGGGACTGTTGCCGAACACCCTTTCTGCTGCAAATTGTCCTTTTGTGCTACGACTGCGTCAGCTTTGTGTAAAAGCCGAGCATTGGAATGCTCGCCTTCCGGCGAGACGTAGCGAATCTGCTACGTTTTCACTCCTTTTACTGCATCTTCCTTGTCTCGCTACCAACTTAAATGCAATATCTCGGTTAAATCTTACTAAGGAGTTCATAAGTAAGTATACATCTTTCGGCATCTTTTGTCTTGATACGAAATCTGAAGACAAAATCTCTTACTTAACAGAGTAGTGTTAGTTGCTCTTAATGGGCTGCTAATGGTACCCAACGTTATTAGCATCTTTTTTTGTGAAAAAGAAAATTCTCTCACATAGTGAAACATCATTATAATCTTTTGGATTATGTAATGTGTGAGAACTATAATCTCCAACATACTTATCTGGAGTTCTTTTTTGAATTCTTAATCTGAACTCAAAAGGCATTTCATCTAATTGATTGTCAGTATCAAAAATTCCTGTTTCCTGAGATCTTGCTTGTTCACAAGCCTTCAAATATTCAGTGACATTGTGTTCTTTAAAAAAGTTTTCATTGCACATCCCATCCCCACAAATTACGTAAGGAACAGCCCAACCAGAGGATACCATTGCAAGATTGATGTCTCTATTCTTATAGAGCACACGACCTAAAATTCTGCCGTACTTATCTTTACCATAATGTTCTAAAACGATTTCGCTGCCAATTGGGAGTATGCTTTTTAAATGTTCTGTGGCTTGCTCTCCCCATGGTTCTTGTCCGACAGGACCTTGATCAGATGGTAAGTGAACTTCGGGTGTATCCATTCCAATCATACGAACGGACACCAGTGCCTTTTCACTTCGAGCATTCAGTGGTTTTATACGAATGGTGTCTCCATCCGAAATTTTTGTTACAACCCCTCGCATGTAATCTTTTGAATAAGAAAAATTTTGAAAAACTAAAAGGACAACCACACCTACACACGCAAAAACAACGGAACATTTTGTTGCATGTACATCATCTTTTGTCGCTTTTACATCACGTAAAAACTCTGGCCGTACATACTCCGGGTTTCGTTTTTTCATGAGTCCCCCTTTTTATCCCTATATTTAAGATTTACCGGGAGATTTTTTTTTTGTCTAGCATTCAATTGAGTGCGTGGCATTAATTAATAAAAATATTTTTATTGCAGATATGAAAAAAAACTGCTTGCGATTTATTTGGGTTAATCCAGAGCATTTCCATTATCCGAGATATTGCATTTAAGTTGGTTGTCGCAGTAGAACTTAAATGCAATATCTCGGTTAAATCAAGGCAAAACAAATTTTAGAGAAAAAATTCAAAGTTGGATTTTAAAAAGCAGGGGCGGTGGTCTACAGCTTGATTGTGTGCGCATTAAAATATGTGCGACAAAAAACAAAAAAGATGTATTAACAAAATCTGCGCCAGACACCTTTTTTCTTGTAGTATCAATTGTGTTGTGATTAATATTTACTCAGTAACAAAGGATAGAGGATTGAAAAA
>Ga0213870_1000043_pt1 | contig 66164 bp, 54 predicted proteins | sample WICALVC2017_Meta_FD_160119 | JGI IMG/M metagenome (GOLD analysis project Ga0213870, IMG submission 160119) | Freshwater microbial communities from subterranean cave lake in Wind Cave National Park, South Dakota, United States - WICALVC2017 | ecosystem: Environmental > Aquatic > Deep subsurface >...
GCACTCATCAAAACATGGCTTACATCAAAGCTTGATGAATTGAGACGAGAAAAAACACAAGCAGCGTAAAATTTTAGAAGCATGACGACCCAAAAATAAGTATCTATTTTAGATCCTACAAATGTTGAAACAGACCCTGATTTTACCGAATGTTACAAAGTCTTTCTTTCCTATTGCTGATATAGGTCAGATGGATTTTTAAAAAGCTGAAGTGAAAAAAAATTCACACAAAAAACGCTGTAGGAAAGGTTAGCCCATACAACATATGTGTGATAATAAGCTGGGTCGACAAAGTCCATTTTTTATGAAAAAATGGACTTATGTTTCCCAGGCTCTTAAAACCACAGAAATCTCAGAGCTTCTTTCTTTTGGGTCCGCGCGGAACGGGTAAGACTTCCTGGATTAAACAGAACTTCAAGGAAGCAAAAGTCTTCGATCTTTTAAACTCCGAAAATTATCAAACTTTTTTAGCTTCTCCCGCCAGGCTTGAAACACAGCTAGAAAAGCATGATCCCAAAAGATGGGTCGTGCTAGACGAAATACAAAGAGTACCCGAGCTTTTAAATGAAGTGCACAGACTGATTGAAGAAAAACAATACCGGTTTGTACTCACGGGATCGAGCGCCAGAAAACTGAGAAGGCAGGGTGTGAATCTTTTAGCCGGTAGGGCCTTGACGACTTGGATGTTTCCCCTGGTTTGCGAAGAGTTGGGATCAGCATTTAATTTAAAACGCTCTCTACAGTATGGGCACCTGCCGCTAGCGATTACTTCAGAAAATCCATCTAGTTTTTTAAAGTCGTATATTATGACTTATTTGCGCGAAGAAGTGCAGCAAGAAGGCCTTGTGAGAAATCTAGGTTCTTTTGCGCGGTTTTTAGAGGCTGCTAGTTTCTCCCAAGCGCAGATGCTTAACATTTCTAATGTTGCAAGGGACTGTCAAGTGGAACGAAAAGTTGTTGAGGACTACTTTTCAGTGCTGGAAGATCTGCACATCGCGTTCAGGCTCCCTGTTTTTTCACGCAAGGCCAAACGTAAACTCATTAAACAGCAAAAGTTTTTTTATTTTGATTGCGGTGTGTACCAGGCCATACGCCCAAAGGGTCCTTTGGATAGCGCAAATGAGATCACAGGCACAGCACTTGAAACCTTGGTCGTCCAAGAAATCCGCGCATACAATTCTTATAAAGAGCTGGGTTACGAACTTTATTTTTGGCACACAAGCGACCATAAGCTTGAAGTTGATCTAGTTTGTTATGGGAAGTGTGGATTAAAGGCGTTTGAAATTAAATCCTCAAGTCGAGTCCGGAAAGAAGATCTTTTTTCATTACGAGAGTTTTTGAAAGATTACCCAATGGCTAATGCATATTTCCTCTATGGTGGAAATAGATCTTATGAGGAATATGGGATAAAAATTTTGCCAGTTTCAGAGACTTTACCTAAACTAGCAGAGTTATTGGGGACAGAACCTGTATTTGTAAACTGAGTTTGAAATCCACTAGAAAAACTTTTTAGACATATTCTAAAACCATAAGAGCAATCCAGATATTTTTTTAGATTAAACAAAATCCTTAAGAAAAACAAATGCAGGACAGACTCTGATTTTACCGAATGTTACAAAATCTTTTTTTCCTATTGCAGATATTTGCCATGCTGGAACTAAAGGAAATCTTGCATTGAGGTATTTGAGACCTTTTGATATTTCTGAATCGTTCCATTTGCATTCTACAAATAGAATTGGTTTTCGATCTTCCGTCACTACAAAATCCACTTCTCGTCCGTCTATGTCACGAAAATATCGCAGCTCTACGTCCCTTCCTTGTGTATCTTCCAAGTAGTGGACCCATTTTAAAAGATGGCAAGCGACTAAATTCTCAAATCGCAAACTCTCGTCTTGCACCAAAGTCCAATCCCAGTGGTAATGCTTTTGCTCTTTTTTAACAGCTTTAATCTTTGGTGCTCCAAAAGGAGGAACAAGAATGATTGCATAAAATCTATCTAAAATCTGAATCCAACGACTAAGCGTTTTGTGACTTGTCTGTAAGTCTTCCCTGAGAGAGTTAATAGACAATGGCGATCCTACTAATTCAGGAAGACGAATCATAAGGAGCTCCATACTTCCTACGTCTTGGATTTGTTCAACTTGAGTGATGTCATCACGAAATAAACGATTTCTGTATTCACGAGACCATCTTTTAGATTGCACGGCAGAACCCTTTAAAAATGGCTCAGGAAATCCTCCCAGTGTGAGTAAATCCATAAAATGTTTTTGTCTATCCAGTTTAAGTTCAGATACACTTAATGGATGTAGTCTTAAGTAATGGTATCTTCCTTGAAGTGAATCACCGCTGTAGCGGTAATAATCAAGCCTGGCGCTGCCCGTTACTAGGATTTGTTTTTCTTCTTTAAACTCATCAAAAAGTCCTTTTAAATAATTTCTCCATAGTTTAAATTTATGAAGCTCATCAAAAATCCAATATGACGAAGGAGGTAACTCTTTTTTAAGAATTTTTTCCCTATCACTTGAGACATCCCAATTGAGATACCCGAGTAAATGTCCTTTGTCTTTTAAAAGACTCTTGGCAAGTGTAGTTTTTCCTACTTGCCTTGGACCACCTAAAAATACCATTTTGCTAGTTAAATCTGTTTGTATTTGATTCATTAGATAGCGTTTCACTGAAATTTAAGATTACGAGTATTTTTGACTGAAGTCAAATTTACTCGGGAGTATTTTTGACTACGGTCAAAATATGACCAGTCTTTTTTATATGATTTAACCGAGATATTGCATTTAAGTTGGTAGCGAGACAAGCAATAGCGCCGCAGATTGATTGTCGCAGTAGAACTTAAATGCAATATCTCGGTTTAAAAGCTTTCTCCCAATCCATACTTATTTGAAGCTTTAACATACTCTTCTTTTGCTTTAGGAAGTTGGTTTCGCATATCTTCCTCACGCGACTCGCTGGAAGGATGATCGGACAAAAGCGTAGGTACAGAATGCCCTTTAGTTGCATCTGCAAATCTTTTCCAAAACCGCGCACTTTCTTCTGGATCGTAGCCCGCTCGTGCCATGAGAATTTGTCCTATACGATCTGCTTCAGATTCTTGCATGCGTCCATAAGGAAGCATAACGCCAACTTGGCTTCCAATTCCTAGGGCTGCCATAATATAAGGTGCGTTTGAGTTTTCTTTTAAAGCTGTGGATTGGAGTACGGCAAGCCCACCAGTCATTGCTAAACTAGTGGAAATGCGTTGTCCTCCATGTCTTGCAATAGCATGAGCAATCTCATGGCCTAAAACTGTTGCTAAGCCTGCTTCATTTTTTGTAACGGGTAAAATTCCCCTATAGACAGCAATTTTTCCACCTGGCAAACAAAACGCATTTTGGACATTCGAGTCAATAACTTTATACTCCCACTTAAAATCAGATCGATCACTCACTGCTGCAATCCTGCTTCCAACGCGACTAACAATGGTATTTAAGCGTGTATCATGAGAAATTTTTTCTTTACTCAACATTTGTTCATAAGACTGAGCGCCCAAGGAAAGTTCTAAAGATTCTGGAATGATATTAAATGCGTTTCTTTCGCTTATTGGAACCGTCATGCAAGACACGAGAAGAAAGGGAATAGCACTTATTATGCAAGCTATATGATTCATAAAAAATAGTCTCCGTTATTGGGGTCTGTCATCAAAATCTATTTCTGCTGCAAACCACACCAATCTATAAGATTTATCTTCATATTCAATATGGTCCAGCATATAAAACTTCCATCCACCATGCGTGTTCAACGCTAGCAGTAGTTTCAGCCAGAGCTAACGCCCCTTTCACTAACAGCAGCTTCCGAATGAACCATCCTTCGATTCTGAAGCCACATTTGTTGGTCCGCAATTAAAAAGGCCGTAGTGGACGGATTGGTCTCCAATGATTTTAAAGTGCTGTGAGTACCGAGTTTGAACCAACATTTCGGCAGTATTGCTGCATACTAGAACAGGTCGACCTTTTTCAAAAATATGGTGATTATCTAGACAAAAAGCATGTGGGAGCGCTGGAATTGTACCTAAATAACAAGCTACTTGCCCGTAATCTTCACAGCGGTCTTCAAGATTGAGCTTGAACGCTCGAATAGTCATGGAATAAAAATCAATCATCCCGACCTTTCGTTCAAGTTCGGCATTTTGGAGAAAAATACGAGAGCGAGCTGTCATGCGATAGTCTTGGCATCCAAGACTAGCCAGCATGCGTCGGAAGTCCTCGATGTAGAGTGCTCCTCCCAAACACTCACCGATAAGAGTCGGGTCCTGGGTTAATTCGTTGGGAATTCTCCGGCCAGAGAACACATCTGAAAAATAAAGTTCACCCCCTGGCTTGAGGACACGGAAAATTTCTGAAAATACACGCTCTTTATTAGGTGATAGATTGATGACGCAATTAGAAACGATGGCGTCGACAGAACCACTCTTAATTCCAGCACTTTCTAAATCTTCAATATATCCCTTGATAAACTTCACATTCGGTTCAGAAAATCCAAACTTCTTTGTGTGATAATCGACATGCCTTTTTGCAACAGTGATTTGTTCATCTGTCATATCAATGCCGATTACGCGGCCACTAGGGCCAACAAGCTTTGACAAAATAAAACAATCTCGTCCCGTGCCGCTGCCGAGATCGAGAACAGTTTGTTCTTCGATTGCGGGCGGGATCGGAGAGCCGCATCCATAGAACTTATCTTTCACCTCATCATGGATCTCTTTTAGGATTTCACGCAGGTGTAAAGGCATGCTTTCAGTTGTGCAACAGGCACTTGTTTTTAGATCCTCGCTCGATTTCAGAATCTTTCCGTAATATTTTTTAACGCTCTCTAAACCTTGAATTGGCTTTTTTCCATGCTCTAGATGCTTTTGAGATTTGACGATGCCCAGGGCCCATTTGGAAAAAAACGGCAATATCCCGATCAGAAAAAAAGATAGAAGGAGGCTTGGCGATAAAATACCTTTAAGAGAGTCGATCTGCGCAAGCTCGGTCCCAGCATTCACATAAACAACTGTTCCCGGGAGCATGCCTATCTGGCTCACAAAAAAGTAAGTTATAGTGCGAATGGGCGTTAGTCCCATGACAAGGTTTACAAGAAAAAATGGAAAAAGTGGGATAAGTCGAAGGGTAAGTAGATAATAAGACCCATCTTTTTTAACACCGTCATTGATACGTTCAAGCTTTTCTCTAAATCTATTCTGAATCGTTTCTTTAAAAAGAAATCGTGCAGTTAGGAAAGCAAGGGTCGCTCCGATCGTGCTTGCAAAAGATACCAATATGGTTCCAGTCCAAAACCCAAATAAAACACCGCTACATAAAGTTAAAATGGTAGCCCCCGGCAGGGAAAGGGCTGTTGCTACGATGTAGATACCCATAAAACTCGCAACCGTTTGAATGGGGTTGTTCGCGTAGAAGTTTTTTAAAAGGTCCTGCTTTTCTTTCAGAATATCTAGTGTGAGGTACTGCCAGGCCTCGCTAGACTTAAATAAATAAATGACAACTACGATTATGAGTGCGAGCAGTATTTTTAGATAGGCTTTTTTCATTCGCTTAAGTTCCACTTAAGCTTGAAAGACCGTTTTTCTTGTCTAGTGATACCAGATCAGTAAATCCTCCGATTAAACGCTCATTATAAAAAATCTGAGGAACTGTCTTCATTCCCGACCTAGCGATCATCTCGTCCCATTGCTGGTCACTTTCAACAAGGACCTCCGTAAATTCAATGCCGCGCGCCTTAAGCAAATCCTTGGCCGCACGACAATAAGAACAATTTTGCGTTGTATAAATTAGGACTTTTGCCATAAATAAGGCCAATCGAAGCTCCTTTCGAAGAATGAATGCGGTTTCTGTTGTACCACACTTCTAATGTATTCAAATATTTCTTTTTTATATGCGCTCTTAGGCAATTTAGTCCTTACTTTATCTAGTAAAAATCTAACTATTTTGGTATAGAAAAGGTATGGAAGCGTTGGATTCACGCGAGGCAGCAAAACGAAAACGTGACAAAATTCTTATTCTTGCTGTTACTTTTCTTTTTATTCTAACAACTTATTTTGAAATAAAAATTTCAAATTTTAGTAACCGCTTGCCCTTTGTAAATTCAATTTTTTTCTTTGGGCTCATTAACTTTAACATCATTTTACTGATGGTGTTAGTTTTTTTAGTTTTTAAGCATATTGGCAAACTTTTTTTAGAAAGACGCCGCCAGTTGCTTGGTTCTCGTTTAAAAACAAAACTTGTACTTGCGTTCCTTAGTTTTACAATTATTCCGACGGTTATTTTATTTCTCATATCGTCTCTTTATATTAATTCAAGTTTTGATAAATGGTTTAGTCTTAAGGTGCAAAACACTCTTCAAGCTGCTCTTGAAGTAACGCAAACGTATTATAAAAACACAAGTCGTGTTGCTCAACACTTGGCTTCTCAGGTGGCAGAAGACTTACGTGAGAAAGAAAGACTAAAAGAATGGAAAAAGCCTTATTTTAAAAATTATGTTCGACGGACTTTAAAGATTTCTGCAGTTGATAATTTAGAAGTTTATCATGATCCTTTAGAAGAGCGTATTTCAGCCACAGCACAAGCTGAGCAAGAAAGCCTTGTGCCGCGGCTTCCATTAGATATTTTAAAGCGAGCTTTTTTGGGAGAGTCTTTAAGTGTTGTTCAACACATGGGGGGGTCTGACCTCATTCGTGCGGTATCCCCAATAAAAGATAAATATCTAGGATCCACTCAAGGTGTTGTGGGGGTCACGTTTATTATTCCTGTAAGCCTTGTAAATCGTGTAGATGAAATCTCTTCTGTTTTTCAGGATTATAGAGATGTAAATCCTTTGAAATACCCTATTAAAACCACTTATTTTATTATCCTTATTATGATGACGCTTTTGATTGTTTTTGTGAGCATCTGGCTGGGCTTTTATCTTGCAAGGGAATTGACCATCCCTTTAGAAAGACTAGTAACTGCTACGCAACATATTTCAGAAGGAAATTTAGATTTTGAAGTGCTCAATCCTGGGAATGATGAGATTGCTCATCTGACATCCTCCTTTAATCATATGACAGCAGAATTAAAGCGCCATCGGGTTGAGCTTGAAGAGATTAATGAAACTGTGGATGAAAAAAGAGGATATGTTGAAGCCATTTTAAATAATGTGGCTGCGGGAGTAATTTCAGTAAATTCTAAGAGTATTATTACAACTATTAATCCTTCTGCAGCAAAGCTTTTAAAATGTAATAGTGAAGGAATTATTGGTAAATCTCTTTTTGGTGCATTTGAAGATTCTCGTATTCCACTTTTAGAACTTTTTGAACAAATGAGAGAAAAATCAAAAAAAGACCAGCAGTCTATTTTTATGCAAAAACAGTTTACGTTTGGACAAGCAGAAGGGGAAGAGCATGGGGTGTATAGCCTGATGGTTACAGCTACTTCTTTTGGAGGAGGAGTCGTATTTGTTATTGATGATATGAGCTACTTGTCAAAAGTTCAAAGAGAAGAAGCGTGGAGGGAAGTGGCAAGGCGTATTGCTCATGAGATTAAAAATCCATTGACTCCTATCAAGCTTTCAGCACAAAGACTGCAAAAAAAGCTGATTGCAAGCAAACATTCTGACATTACTGTTTTTCAGGAGTGTACAGATACCATTATAAAAAATGTGGATGAATTGCGTGATATGGTGAATGAGTTTTCGACATTTGCACGATTCCCTTCCGCTAATCCTACACCCAATAATTTAAATGAAGTCTTGCATGAGACATTGGTGCTTTACGAAGAAGCGCATCCTTCAATTCAGTTTGTTTGTGAACCGGAGCCACGACTGCCTTTAGTGGATTTTGACCGTGATCAAATCAAACGCGTAATGATAAATTTATTGGATAATGCGGTGGCAGCTTTAGAAGCGCATCATGCCCAAGAAAACAAAACAATTACTGTTCGGACTCATTATAATGACCATTTAAAAATTGCTGCAATTGAACTTGAAGATAATGGTCCTGGAATGTCAGAAGCTGTACGTAGACGTTTATTCGAACCCTATTTTTCTACTAAATCGAATGGAACTGGTTTGGGCTTAGCAATTGTGAAAAGTATAATTAATGATCACTACGGGTTTATTCGAGTTCAATCTGAACTTGAAAAAGGAACAAAGTTTACAATTGAATTACCCGTACATCTTTTAGATAATCCTTATTTAGCTTCCTTACAGAAAACTCAATCTGAAATAGCGAGACGAAAATGGCCAGAACTGTACTCATAGTTGATGATGAAAAAGAAGTGAGAACAAGCATAGAAAGAGCATTAGCAGATGAAGGGTTTTGTGTCTTTTCAGCAGCTGATTCAGCATCAGCAATTGAAATTTTAAGTAAGGAGTCACCAGAGGTTGTTTTATTAGATATCTGGATGCAAAGCCAATCCGGAGAAAGACAGCAAGAGGGTTTAGATCTTCTTGCAAAAATTAAAACTTCTAATCCAGACCTTGTTGTTATCATGATGTCAGGACATGGAACTATTGAAACTGCTGTTAAGGCAACCAAACTAGGAGCTTACGACTTTGTGGAAAAACCATTGTCGTTAGAAAAGCTTTTAGTGACTTTGCAAAATGCTTTTCAGTTGAGAGACCTCTCGCGAGAAAACCAAAGTTTAAGGTCTCGTGTCGCTAAATCAAAAGTTCTTATTGGAGATAGCCCAGTTATGAAGCAGCTTCAGCAAGCTGTAAAAAGAGTTGCTACGACAAATGCATGGGTGCTGATTACAGGAGAAAATGGGACTGGCAAAGAGCTTGTTGCTCATATGATTCATGCTTTATCGAGTCGCTATAACAAACCTTTTGTAGAAGTAAATTGTGCAGCAATTCCTGAAGAGTTAATTGAAAGTGAGTTATTTGGGCATGAAAAAGGATCTTTTACAGGAGCCACGCAGCTCAAGCGTGGTAAATTTGATCTTGCAAACGGCGGCACTTTGTTTCTTGATGAAATTGGAGATATGAGCCTTAAAACCCAAGCCAAAGTGTTGCGCATACTTCAAGAACAACGGTTTGAAAGAGTGGGGGGGGCTCATACTATAGAAGTTGATGTTCGTGTTATTGCAGCAACAAATAAAAATTTAGAGGAAGAAATTCGAAATAATAAGTTTCGTGAAGATCTCTACTATCGATTAAATGTTATTCCACTACATGTTTCTCCCTTACGTGAAAGAAAAGAAGATTTGGTATTGATTGCAAACTATTATTTAACAGAGCTAGCGGGTAATCTCCCATCTAAAAAATTAAGTCCTGAAGTAGTACGTCTTTTTGAGGCTTATAATTGGCCAGGTAATGTAAGGGAGCTGAAAAATACAATAGAAAGACTTGTGATTTTTTCTGATGATCTAGTTATTACAGATGAACTTGTTTTCACAATAGTTCCTGAAATAGCAAAAATTTTTGCGGGAACAGACACACAAACAGACCCACAATTTGTTTCTGCAGGGTCTTCTTTAAAGGGTGCAAAGTTTGAATTTGAAAAAGAGTTTATTTTAAAAAAACTCAATGAAAATGAGTGGAATATTTCTAAGACTGCGCAAGTGTTAGGAATTGAAAGAAGTCATTTACACCGCAAAATTAAATCCTACAATATTGAAGGACGTTTTGCAGATAACTAAAAGATTTACAAACTAGGCTATAGTGAATATAGCTCGTATCACGAGTACTGCCGCCCCGAGACCTGACGTAAGGGAAAATAGACCTGATGTAAGGAAAAATAAAAATGACGAGGGGAGAAACGAAACTCGTGTGAGAAAAAAATATGTATGTTACCAACCAGTTTCGCAAAGGGTTAAAAATAGAACTCGATGGTATTCCATATAACATTGTGGACTTTCAGTTTGTTAGTCCTGGTAAAGGTGGAGCTTTTGTCCGCACAAAATTAAAAAATCTATTTAATGGAAACGTTATAGAAAGAACATTTAAGTCTGGTGATAAGGTGGATAAACCGGATCTAGCTATGCATGAATTCCAATACTTGTACAAAGATGAAAGTTATTTTCACTTTATGAATCAAGCAACATACGAGCAGATTGTTTTAGATGATAAAGTGTTGGGTGGGTCAAAAGATTTTTTACAAGAAAACATTGTAATCCAAATTTTATTTCACAATGAAAAGCCAATTGGTATTGAGCTTCCAACTTTTGTTGAGCTAAAAATTATTGAAACCGATCCTGGGTTTAAGGGGGACACTGTATCCAATTCTACAAAACCTGCAAAACTTGAGACCGGTGCGAGTGTACAAGTGCCACTACATCTAAAAGAAGGGGAAGTTATTAAAGTGGATACGCGGGATTATTCCTATATTGAAAAGGTGAATAAATAAAGATGGCAATTGATCTTAAAGCATTAGAAAAGTTACTCAGCATTGTAAAAAAACATCATCTTGCAGAATTAGAAGTAGAAGATGGGAAGTTAAGATATAGGATAAAAACATCTCACGCTCCAAATTTTAATGCAGAGGCAATGTCTTCAGTAACTTCTTTAGTTGAGGCAGCTCCTCCATTGTCAGAGTCACCAAAAAAGTTGCATGCTTCCTCAGAAGATCGCTATGTAAAAATATTAAGTCCTTTTGTTGGTACATTTTACCGTGCACCTTCTCCCGAGGCTGACTCTTATGTTCAGGAGGGGCAGGTCGTTAAAAAAAGTGATGTTTTATGTATTGTGGAAGCCATGAAGCTTATGAATGAAATCGAATGTGAAGCTCCTGGTAAGATAGTTTCTATTTTAGTAGAAAATGGTCAGCCAGTTGAGTATGGTGAGCCCCTTTTTTTAATTGATCCACTTTAAGTTTTCCATGTTTAAAAAAATACTAATAGCAAACCGTGGTGAAATTGCATTGCGAGTGATTCGTGCCTGCAAAGAAATGGGTATTGCTACGGTTGCAATTTATTCTAAAGCAGATGAAGAGAGTTTACATGTAAAACTTGCAGATGAATCTGTGTGCGTTGGGCCAGCTCAAGCAAGATTAAGCTATTTGAATGTGGCTGCAATTATGAGTGCCGCTGAATTAACTGGGGTTGATGCCATTCATCCTGGATATGGTTTTTTAGCTGAAAATGCAGATTTTGCACGAGTCTGTGAACAGTGTAATGTTACTTTTATTGGACCTAAGCCAGATCATATTTCAAAGATGGGTGATAAGGCTACTGCCCGTCAAATAGCTAAAGCAGCTGGAGTGCCCATCCTCCCAGGAAGTGGGATCATACAGGATGCGGAAGAAGCACAAAAAATTGCAAAAGAAATAGGATATCCCGTCATACTAAAGGCCACAGCAGGAGGAGGGGGAAGGGGTATTCAAATTATTTATCATCCTTCACAGCTTAGTACAGCCTTTGAAAGAGTTCGTACAGAAGCAGCAGCAGCTTTTGGTGTTGGTGATTGTTACATTGAGAAATATTGTGAACACCCTCGTCACATCGAGATTCAAGTAGTTTGTGATTCACATGGAACCCAGCTGCATTTAGGAGAGCGGGACTGTACTATTCAGAGGAGGCATCAAAAAATTCTTGAAGAGTCGCCCTCTCCTGTAGTGGATGCATCCTTACGAGCCAAGATGGGTGCGGCAGCGCTCAAGCTTTGCAAAACTGTTGGTTATGTTAATGTAGGAACCGTAGAGTTTTTAGTAGATGAGAAGAAAAATTTTTATTTTATGGAGATGAATACGCGCATACAAGTTGAGCACCCGGTAACTGAATTGGTAACTGGTGTCGATCTTATTCATGAACAAATTCAAATTGCATCTGGGCAGGCAGCATCTTTTAAGCAGGATCAGGTGCGCTTAAGTGGGCATGCCATTGAATGCCGGATATGTGCAGAAGATCCTATTCGAATGGCTCCAAGTCCTGGGTTAATTACCGCGTACCATCCTCCTGGTGGGTTTGGAGTGAGGGTGGATTCTTTTGTATATCAGCAATATAAGGTACTTCCCTTTTATGACTCCATGATTGCAAAACTGATTTGTTGCGCTGCAACACGAGAGGGTGCTATTGCAAAAATTGCGAGTGCACTAAGCGAATATGTGATTGCAGGAATCCAAACGAACATCCCCTTTCAGAGGAAAATTTTACTCCACACTAAGTTTAAATCTGCCCAGTTTGACACCCACTTTTTGGAAGAGTTCATGTAGAAATATGAGTAAAATAGAAAGGAGATGGAAAAAATACCGGCACAATCTCCTGATCAGACAGTTGTCGATTTAGGCGAAGACTTGCTCGAAAGCAATACGGGCATAGCTGAATCCATAGCCGTTTTGCCGCCTCCCCGACCTACTATTTCAGATGACGAATATCAAAAAGGTGAAATTCTAATGGGAGAACGCCTTTTAGAAGATGCAAAGAAAATTTTCAGAAAAATTCTGCGGATTAATCCACACCACAAAAAAGCAAAAGAATGTTTAGATGAAATTCAAAAGCAAGAAATTCAAGAGCTCTTAACTAGCCAGCCGAAAAGACATAAAATTCATCTTCAAGAAACCACGCAAGATCTCCTTTCAACAACTGAAGTTATAGAAAATTTAGAACAAGCATTACACATCCATTTAGATAAATTAGAGGGAGGACCATCCATTAGTTTTTTTCTAACTGAGGAAGATTGTCTCAGTTTTAGCAAGGATGTCATAAAAAAATTAGAGTCTTTACCCCAGCGTGAACACATTGATTTAGGAATTGCTTTTTATGAATTTGGAATACCAGAAGTATCTGTAAAAATTTTTGAGAATTTGATTAAAAATCCAGAATATAAAGCAGTGGGGATGTACCTTTTGGGTCTTAGTTTGATTGCACAAGGAAAGGCAATTGAAGCTACTATTCGACTTGAACCGCTAGCAAGAGACCTCACTTTAAGTGAGACTCAAAAAATAGATTTTTTATATCTCATGGGTTTAGCTTTTGAAAAGCTAAACGATGCCAAGAAAGCAAAAGAATTTTATAGGAGAGCTTATCTTTTGAATCCAAAGTACAGAGATTTAGGTGAGAAGATAAATAGAGCATAAAAAATGAAAAAAGTATTTTGGATTTTTTTAATTACTACAGCTGTAAATACACTCATTTTATTTAGTTTTATTCAAAGCCGTACTTTTGCAAATATTTTGAAAAATATTTTGCATAAACAAATGCCAGAAGATTTTGGAGTGGAAGGCGGTTTTACTGAATTAGAAATCCGTTTTTTACCACCTGGGATTATTCTCAAGCAGCCTAAAATTGTTTTAAAGGAAAGTAACAAAATGAATTTTCCTGCTGGAACAACATTAGAAGCTAAGGCCATTGATGTAACTTTTCAATTTTTTCAACTTTTAACAGGAGCTGTTAATGTTAATGCATTCTTAGTTGACGGTGCTAATCTTAAGTTGCATTTGGATGAAAAGTTTTTTTCAAACTTAGAAAAACCAAAACCTAAAAAACAAGGCTTAAAGTTACTTTCTTGGGAATCACTTATACAATTTAATTTTCGAAGTATTAGTTTAATGGATTCCTTTTTAGATGTAAGTATTCAAAAAAAAAATGACACTAAACCAATACAAATACGTATGCTTGCAAAAGAATTTACTGTTGCACAAAGCACAGTTGGAAAATTGCCCGCTTATTTAATTGCTGTTGATTTAGAGCAAACTGACTTAAAAATTCCAGTTCATGGTAAATTACTGGAACAATCCTTTACTCAATTACAGGCAAGTTTTGAGATTTCTAGAAAAAGTATTCACGTGCGTAGCCTTGGTCTACAAGTTTCTGATTTGCATCTTAATACCTATGGCAGTGTTGAAGGTAATATCTTATTTCCAAAATCATTAAAATCAGAATTTAGTTATATTTTAAAAGGACCCATTCGATCTTGGTTAAACTTAAAAACACTTGAAAACTATTTTCAGTTTCCAAAAAAAGACTTGAATGGTTTTTTAAATATTGAAGGAAAGATGAAAGCAGATCTTTTGGAATTTGAAAAAACTTTTGAAACAGATGCATCTGTCCAAGTAGAAAGCTTTCAATACGACCATTGGTTTGCTGAAAAAGCACAAATTAAATTAAGCTGGAAGTCACCGCTGTTGACAGTGAACTCGGTAAATTTAAATTTAGGAGAGGGTAAAATTCAAATAGGAAGTTTAAATTACAATATGACACATTCTAAAGCAATTATTCAAACAAGGATTGAGTTCGAAAATGCAGATTTAAGAAAAATATTGGGGCCTTTTCTTTTTCCTATTTATCAGCTTCATTTGAAAATTTCTGGAAAATCTGATGTCGAGCTAAGCTATTCGCGAGGAGATACTAAAGAGCCGTTTAGCTTAAAGTGTAAAACAGATTTTAAAGTTAGAAACTTTAGATTAGATAATCAAAAACCCAAATTAGTAAAACCTTTGAATATTGTACTTAGTGTTCCAGAGATTGATCTCAAGAGCCAATTTTTAATTGATTCTAGTGGGCTGCAAATTGAAAAAGCAGAAATCTCTTTACCGAATTCAAAATTTTCTGCGACTGGAAAAGTAACCACACAGACAGGTTTTGATCTCAATATTATGGGTAATATCAATTTGCAGGACATTGGAAAAATTTCTATTTTTGATATTCGAGGTGAGGGGAAAGTGTTGTGGACTATTAAAGGCAAAAGACCCGATGTGGTTTTTAATTTTGAACCAGAGTTACAGAATGCTGCATATTTAAATTTAGATCTTGGGAGTGTGAAAGGGAAAATTATTTGGGATGATGGAAAGGATACATTACATTTCAAAAACATTATATCCAGTCAAGGTAGAACCTCCATAACAGCAAATGGATCAATAAACTTAGGTGATTCAGAAGTGGTAGATATGCAAGTAAAAATTCCTGAAGGTACGATTCCCGATTTTTCAAAAACTTTTTCAAAATTTTTGAAGCAAAAAGTTCCTTGGTTCCCTTATGAGCTTACTGGACAACTAAAGGGTGAACTAAGCGTTACAGGAAAAACTGATACAGAAAGGCTTTCTATATTAGGAGATTTAGAAGTTGCGAATGTGGATTACCACCATGAAGTGATTCGACACGGCAGGATGTATGCTGGTTATCGCAATGGAGCTTTTTTGGCACAAAATGTGTTGTTAAGAAAAAAAAATGGATGGCTTAAAGGGAATGTCCTATATGACGTAGATGAGGTGTTAAAGTTTGATTTGCATTCTGAGGCATTGTCCACCTTGGATATCGATCAGTTTAATATATTCCGTATTCCTTATCATGCTCCGCTAAAGTTGCAGGCCAAGGGAGAGGGAAAAATTGGTTCTATAAAAAGTTTCTTTGAAGCTCATTTAGACTCTGGAATGGTTAAAACATATGTGGTGGCTCCATCTGAGTTAAGAATTGAAACAGAAAATGGAAGACTGCGAGGAAGAGGGGCTTTGCTGGGTGGAAAGGCCAAGGCTACTATTAGTTTGGGTTGGAAAGAGGGCTCAACAAGCAATTTTCAGGCTGAAGCCAATCAGTTAGATATCAAGCCGTTGTTAGTAGCTTGGAACCCAGTTTTAGGAGAAGATCCTGAATTTTTTACAGAATTTACAGGCAATACTGAAGTACATTTTTTGACAGGACTTCTCAGTAAGTTGTCTGGCCTTGTGAATATAAAAACAACTGCAATTAAAACTAGAAAACATTCTCTTGCGCTTGTAAAGCCCATCAATGTGGAAATCCATGATGGAAACTATACGATAAATGAAACCCGTTTATTAGGTGAGAATTCAGACTTTACAATTCATGGAGCTGTTGCTGGAGGAGCAATTTCACATCATTTTTCAGGTCATTTGAATTTAGCTTTTTTTGAACTTTTTATACCTGAAATTGCAGAGTTTAATGGCAGAGCATTCCTTGAGGGACAGATTTTAGGTACTGCCGTCGCACCACATCTAAAAGCAAAGGTTCAAGTTGAGAAGGCGGATTTAAGAATTCGTTCAGTTGAGCAGCCTTTTGAGGACATTCAATGTCAAGCACAATGGGAAGATACATTGTTAAAATTTAACAATCTACAATCTAAATTTGCAGGAGGCTATATCAGTGGTGGTGGACTTGGAGAGCTTTTTTATTACAAAGTTCCCACACTTGATTTTCAGTTAAATTTGGATGGAACAAAGATAAAAGTATATCCTGTGAATTATGCTCGGACTTCTGGAAAGTTAACCGTCAAAGGGACGCAATTACCATACAAGGTTTCTGGAAACTTAAATGTTGCAGAGGCTTTGATTCGCGAGGATTTTAATTTAAGTGAAGGTGCACGTTTTTTGCGTTCTTCAAAATTTTTACCACAAAGAGAATTGCAATCGAAGGAAACTATTCAGTTGTTTAACTTAGATATTCAACTTAAAGCAGAACGTGGAATTTTTGTGCGCAACAATTTATTTGATACAGAATTAAGAGGTGATTTAAGGGTTTTAAATAGCATAAGTGCTCCAGGGCTTTTAGGTAATATTGATGTGATGTACGGCAAGCTTTTTTTTAAGGATAATTTTTTTAATATTCAAAATGGAAATTTACGTTTTTTAAACGCAAATGTTATGGACCCTGAGTTTAATTTAACAGGCCAAGTGGAAGTGAAGGGGTATAAAGTTTTACTTCTTTCATCAGGAAAAGTTTCTGATTACAAATTAAACTTTGAGTCCCAGCCACCGTTGTCTCAAAATGATATTGTTAGTTTGCTGACATTTGGTATGACCTCTTCTGGATTGCAAAGTATTTCAAAAGATAAAAGAGATGCTTATTCCCGTGATGAGATGTATGGACTGCTTTTTAACCAGTCCGGTATAAATAAAGGGATACAAGAAAAACTTGGAGTGAAGGTACGTGTAGATCAATCACAACTTACAATTCCTGAAAGTGCTTTTAAGGCTCGGGCTACTAGTGATGCGACTCAAACCGTTGCCCCTAAAGTAGTTATTCAAAAAGAAGTTACAAAAAACTTAAATGCTTCTGCAGGGAGTACCGTTGGTGTTGGTGATAGCAAAGAGCAAGATGTTAATTTAGAGTATAGTATGGGTAAGCGATGGTCTGTAATTGGTGTATATCAAGAACAACGGGGGACATTACCAAAAGATTCTAGAACTTCTCTTGGAGCTGATTTAAAATTTAAATTGAGATTCAAATGAGGAAGTCGTTGCCCCTCTATTTTATTATTTTTTTTCTATCTTTTTTTCTGTCCTGTTTTCTGTTCAATGAATCTGCAATTGCTAAGCAAATATCAGAAGTACGATATATGGGTTTGGTGCATCTTTCTACCAGAGATCTAGAGAGTGTACTTCCTTTTTCTCCGGGTGATGTTTGGAAGGAAGACCTTATTGAAATCAGTAAAAAAGTTCTGACAGAATATTATAATACTCGTGGATTCTATAATCCAAAAATAACAGTAACTGCTGAAGCAAGAGTCCCAGAGAATTTGCAGTCGGAGCGTACACAGGATGTAAATGCAGCAAAGAGTAATGCAAATTCGACACAATCAAAAGAAAATATTATTCTCACTATTCATGTTGTTGAGGGGAGGCCATGTATAATACGGACATTCTGGATAGATGACCCATCCTCTTTTAAGAGTAAACATGTAATGTTGCGGTTTAAATTAAAGATGGAAACTGCAGCTAGGATTTATTCTGGGGATCGTTATGATGAGGTCGTCATTAAGGATCGCTTACGTGATTTGCGCGAGTGGCTAAATTATCAAGATTTTATTTTAGCAAATACTGAGAAGGTACGACTCCAATTTAATGAAGATAAAACTTCTGTGGATGTTGTTGCAGCTATTGAATATGGAGATCGTATTACATTTGGTTTTCAAGGGAATAATTTGTTTTCAAAGGGAGAGTTGAATGACTTTATTGCACAGCTTCGTCAAACTAGTCTAGGAAAAGATTTTATTGGACTGATCCAAAGAAAGTTTATTGAAGAATACAAAAGCCGTGCTTATAACAATATTCAAATTTTAATCCAAAAAAAAGAAACCAACTATTCTAAACACCATACTTTTTTCATCACAGAAGGTTTAAGGACATTATTTAAGGAGATTGTTTGGGATGGGTTGTCTGCAAATAATATTCAAATTGCAAAAAATGTTTTTGAGAAAAATGTTTCTCGTTTAGTACAGCGCCACTATTATGTTGAAAAAGATATTGATAAAGGCATTCAGCTTGTTCTAGAAGATTTAAAGGCGCATGGTTATTTAGCAAGTAAGCTTGTATCTAAAGCAGTTCAACCTCTTCCAACCCGCTCAAAAGAATTTTCATTGGTTCATATTGTTATTCAAATTTTAGAAGGTGAGCAAACATTAATTGGAAAGCTACAGCTAGATGGATTTTCTTATATGAGTATTGATAAGATAAAAAATTTTTTAAAATCACAAGAGAATCAACCTCTAAATCCTTTTGCTTTAGAAGAAGGTCTTCAGCAATTACAGGTCTTTTATATTGAGGAAGGCTTTCTAGATTTTAAAATTTTAACTCCAGATCAAGATATTGTAACTTTTAGTGAAGATGCATTAATGGCTAATATCCAGTTGGTTGCTCAAGAAGGGATGAGAATTAAAGTGGCGACAATTCAAGTGACGGGATTAGAGCAAACCCAACGCTATGTTGTAGATCGAGAAATTGTTATTCATCCAGAGGATTGGTGGTTAGGGGAAAAGGTTCAGGAAACGGAATTAAACTTAAGAAGATTAGGGCTTTTTGCAGACGTGAAGATAAAGGCAAAACAATCTAGTCGTGGATTAGCGTATCGGGATATGATTATTGAGCTAAAAGAAGCAGAACCTGGTGCGATAGAAGTTGGACCAGGATTCAGATCTGATTTAGGTGCTAGGGCATTCAGTCGCATTAGTTACAATAATTTCTTTGGAAAAAATTGGGTTGGTGCATTGGGTGCTGAGGCAAACCGTAGACTGGATTTTAACTATCGTTTTTTGGAGTACAAATTAGATGCCACTTTCTTAGAACCACGATTTTTTAGTACCAAAAATCTTTATTCAGTTGGGGTGAGTACAAAAAAACAACGTTTTCCGCCTGACTTTAATGCTGTTACCACACAATTTGCTACAGGTTTTGAGAGAAAAGAATGGAATATTGTTTCTTTAAAACTATATTATAGTTTAGAGCGAATCCGTCAGTTTGATGTGTTTATTGATGGCGCTTATTCTCCAGAAGACAATCAGACACTTTTAATTGGAAGTGTCATCCCGTCCATCAGTATTGATACTAGGGATAGCCCATTTACGACAACAAAAGGGCAAGTTTCCAATCTTTCGTTAGAGTATGCGAATCCTTTGTTTGCATTAAAAGAAAAAAAAGATGCCATTTCTACCGGGTATTATCGCTGGACAGGTGGAAGTCATTGGTATTTCCCTGTCACTAGTGAAATTGTTTGGTCTAATGTGCTTGCTGCTGGTTTTGAGCGATCAAATATTGCAGGAAAATCTATCCCATTAATTAAACTTTTTAGACTTGGTGGATATGGAAGCATGCGAGGGTTTAATGAGGATTCTATTAATGTGGATGAGCGAGTTATTTCTGGAACATTGGCTTATCTAAATTTAAGAACACAAATTGATTTTCCATTAGTGGGTGAGTTTAAATTTGCTCCTTTTTTAGATGCAGGAAACCTTTTTGTTGATTTGTTAAAAGATTCTGATTTGTTTCAACCATTATCAGGAGGGGGTATTCATCATTCCCCTGTCTTAAGGACGGGGTTTGGAGCAGGCATTCATTATTTAACCCCTATTGGTCCAATAAATTTAGATTATGGAATTAATTTAAATCCAAGAGAATCTGATCCGCCAACTAAGATCCATTTTTCTGTAGGTTTTATTTAGTAGTGCTAGTTGCCGCTGCAAGACTCATAAATTCAAATACCAATGCCGAAGCAAGCAGGGTTGTAATTTCTGCATGGTCGTAAATTGGAGCAACTTCTACGACATCAAAGCCAATAAAGCGTAACTGGTGAAGGCTTCTTACGCATTCCAGCGCTTGGTAGCTTGTGAGCCCACCCACCACAGGAGTTCCAGTTCCAGGAGCAAAAGCCGGATCCACTCCATCAATATCGAAGCTTAAATAATAAGGGATGTTTGAATTTATTTTCTTTATAAAGGGTTTAAATCCTTTTTGATTATATGCTTCGATGGTGAGGTGTAGAATCCCTTGTTTCTGATCCCAAGCTAATTGATCTTTTGAGGTGAGTGGACCTCTAATTCCAATTTGGTAAATATCTGAACCTTTTAAAACCCCCTCTTCAATCAGTCTTCTTACTGGTGTGCCGTGGTGGTATTTTTCTCCCCATGCTTGATCTGCTGTATCTGTGTGTGCATCAAACTGAATAAGTCCAAAGCGACCATAGTATTTTTTAAAAGTTCTTAAAATTGGAAGTAATACAGAGTGATCGCCACCCAATCCAATGGGGATGATTTTTTGTTTCAAGAAATCAGTATAGGATTTTTCAATTATTTTTTGAGTTTTTAAAAAACTTAAGGGATTACAGGGGATATCTCCATAATCAATAGGACTTAACTTTTCATATATATTGAGTTGATGGATAGGATGGACGTTCCGATTCATGCAAGAAGCTTGTCTTATTCCTCTAGGCCCAAACCTTGCTCCAGGACGAAAAGTCGTTCCACCGTCATAGGGAATTCCTACAATAACAAGATTCACTTTTCTGAGATCTTGAGTGTGTGGGAGTCTTGAGAAAGTAGAAATGTCAGCATAGCGAGGACTTAAAAGCGGGCTTTTAGGCTCATAGTTTTGCATTGACTTCAGTCCTTAAGTTGGGTATTTTGCTTTTTTACTTATGTCAACATACTTTGATAAGAACATAGATCAAAATAAAAAGAATTGGTATCTATTTGATGCCGAAAACCAAGTCATTGGTAGGCTAGCTACTATTATTGCAAAAATATTAGTAGGTAAGCATAAACCAAGTTATACCCCCCATGTAGACACAGGAGATTTTGTTGTTGTGGTAAATGCAAAAAAAGGGATTTTTACAGGGGATAAATGGAAGAAAAAATTGTATCGTGACCACTCAGGTTATGTTGGAGGTCTCAAAACAAAGACAGCAGAAGAAATGTTAAAGCGCCATCCTGAGGAAATTTTAAAAAGAGCGGTAAAGGGTATGCTCCATAAAAGCAAACTTGCTAGACACCAGCTTTCTAAATTAAAAATATATACAGATGCAGAACATCCACATGAAGCTCAAAACCCAAAAACATGGGGAGTTATAAATGCTTGAAAATGCCTATCATGGTGTAGGAAAACGCAAGAGCGCCATTGCTAGAGTTTATTTGAAGTCAGGCTCTGGCAAAATTACAGTAAATGAACGTGAGTTTGAAAAATATTTTACAAGACCAACTTCTCGAATGGTTATTATGCAGCCATTAGAAGCCACCAACCAAGTTGGAAAATGGGATATTAGTGTAAATGTTCATGGTAGTGGCCCATCCTCACAAGCAGATGCCACTAAATATGGAATTGCTAAAGCATTATTAGCGATCGATGTTGAATTGCGTCCAACTTTAAAGAAGCGGGGTTTTGTTACTCGTGATAGCCGTATCGTTGAACGCAAAAAATATGGCAGATCTGGTGCACGCAAACGTTATCAGTATTCAAAACGCTAATTGATCATTATTAAAAAATCTGAAAAAAGCTGAACTTTTGATTCTTTATTTAGACGGGTTTTAATACGGTTAAAATTTAATTAAACACTTTTGAAATAAATTGGCTAATTTTCAGTTGAGCCCGAGTGATATTTTTTAAATATTCTAGGAGTGATTTTTCTTTTTCCAGTCGTTCTCGCAGCAGTTGATTGAGTTTTTCATTTAATTTTTTGGATTGTGACTGACTTCGCCTATCTAGTACTTCAAATATATCTAGGTAATTATTTTTGAGGTCGCCCCATATTTTGAGTGGATCTTCAGCTAGAGTCATTCCTTGTGCTTGAGCTGCAACAGGATTGAGCATTTGCACTGCCTGTAAAACTGAAAGAAGATTTGTCTTCTGATCTTCTGGGATGAGATCAGCTTGAATTGAATTCCACAATGCTATCGTTTGCATGACGATTTCATTGGCAAGCACAATAGCTAAATCACTTACGCCTGCAATGTCTTCTAATCCTGCACTTTGAAGGATTTGATTTTTTTCAACGAGTTCTTGAAATTCTGTTAAGCTCTCTTCTAATTCTTGTGAAACATCACCCGTAATTCCAAAAAGTTGTTCTTTTAATAAATAACAAGGAATTGTACTTACTAAGCTATATACTTTTTGTAATTTTTGCAGAGTCAAGGTGAGGAATGGCCAGGAGCTTTGAAAGTCCTCTTTTGCGTATCCAACAAGATTTGTTAAATCTTCTGGAATTGTGGAGGTGTCCTTTGTGGCATCAGCCGATAAAAACTGTACATCGAAAGGATCTTCTTCTAATAAGTAGCGCCCCTGGAAAAAATCCCGCTCTAATTTAGAAAGAGTTTCCTTTAAAATTTGCACCCAAGGTTCAATACTTTTATCGGGTGTGCTATCTGTTTGTGTTGCACTGGTAGAGGTCGTTGCATTTGGATTAGTTTTTATTGTACTTGCATCGCGACAGGAAGCTAAAAAAATAAAACCAAAAACTACAATTGAAAAACTTCGAACCGCCATAGAAGTACCCTTTATTTAACTACAGCTGGTACTAGAAGTTTGAGCTGTGGTGTCGTGGCTGCTGTTGGACTTCCACCACCCAATGCGCTTACTAATCCCATTTGCTCTGTAAACCACTGACGATACTGACGTTGAATATCGGTAGGTTTAATCATTCCCACGTCATTGCCTAGCATGCTTTGAAGATCTGCTTTAAGCTTATCTGCAACAGCATTGCGAGCGTCTGCCCCCCAGTCTGCTACAGGACCAAGCGAGGCTGAAAGAATTTTAGTGGCACGCATTCTTGTTTCATTAGAATATTTATAATTTGTTACAAGAACTGTGGGAGAGTGGTTACCAAGCTTAATATTTACTCCCATTATCTTGTCATCTTTTGCCAATATTACAGCTTCTGCAACATCTTGTAGTTTTTGTTCAATAGCAGCGTTCACACCTTCTTCAACTAAAGTTTCTTCTACGGCGTACTCCAGTTCATATTTTGCTTCAGCTAATGCATTAAGGGTTTCGTCTAAAATCTTTTCGTCTAGTTCTTCAAAAAACTGGTTTGTTCGTTCAAGAATAATTTTTATTTCTTCAGTAGTAAAGGAGTGGACTTTTCCATCTGCTCCAACAAAGTTTTTTACATCCTCACGCTCTAGATATACATTTAACCTTTCCTTTGCTTTTTGTACTAGTGGTAGAGGAGGTAAATCCACGCCCTTAGGTTCTGGTGCTGATTTAAGATCAAGTGGCAAGAGCCCAAAAAGCACCCTGTCTACTCCACCTAATTCTTCAAGCTCAGATTTAACTAAATTCCAAATGGATTTTTCAACTTCTTCCTCATTTAAAGGACCAACAAAGGGGAGTCTACGTTCTAAAGAAAGAAGACGTTTGCCTTTGCGCAACCAGGAAAGTTCAGCTCGAATAATTTGACCAACGAGCTGTGCATTTGCTTGGGGATGCAAATTGACTTCATCAACTGGGATTGCATCTCTGGGATCAGGTGGGGCTTTAGCCATCATAAAAGTTTCTACAACACCATGAGGTAATTCCGTTAGAAATTTAGCAAGAGTCCCAGATAAAAAGGCTATGGGTTTTGCACCAGAATCAAAAACCTGACAATCCGCATACTGCCTTAAATGGGAGTCCGTGCAAAAAAGAGGTGCTGTGCTTCGATCTAACTCTCGGTTAAGATATCCCCAGCCAATTGCTGCTTTGTCATAAGAAAATGCCTCTTTAATGTCTTTAAACTGGCTTCCAGCAAGGATATCGTCTTGGAAAGTTGCATATTCCATTACTGAACTAAGGACAGTTTTTTCAATGGGAACAGCAGTCCCTTTTAATAGATAATCTGAAAATAATTGTTCTCCTTCCTTCATAGTTACATTGGCAGCTAAGTTTCCAGCAAAGTTATGTCTTAGTCCCAATGTATGGCCAACTTCATGTGCAACAACGATTCTCACGTAATCTTGAGATACACGTAAAAGAGCAGCATCATCCGCACCCGTTGCTAAAAGGGTTTCAACAGCTTGAGCTAGGCGTTCTTGTAGTTCCATGTAGCAAAGCCTTGCAGGCTGTAAGAAACTAAGTGCTAATCCATTTCGAAGTGTTTTTGCTAGATCTGTTTTTTGAGGGGAGTCGAGCATATCACCCAACTCGGATGCAAGCTTTGCGGGTTCTGTCTTGTCTTGTCGCAAGGTTCTAAGGAGTCTTCGAGCACGTACCTTAGACCAAAAAGAAAATGCACTGGTCATATAAATTTGTGAATGCTTGATTTCTCCAGTTCTTGGATCCATCAGTGCATCTGCATAAGCAAAGCCAGCTTCATCCCATGGGACCCACTGAACAAGATTATAGTCTGGATCTGGAGCGGTTACTCCTTCTGGAGCAACTTCAGCAGAAAGCTTAGGTCCAAATGCTTTGTTCCAGTAGAGAATGCCTTCTTTAACAGCTTCTACATATTCCTTTGGAGTATTTGCGCTAACATAGTATTTAATTGGATTTTTATCATCCCACTTTGTCACTCGAACTGTACTACGACCTGATGTTGTTTCTAAAACAGGAGGAGTTTCAAAGTAACCAACATGCTTAAAATTACTGGTTTCTTTAGATTGGTACTGAAGGTTTGGACGATAGGGTTCAAGATAATAACGGGTTTCCACATTGGGATGGAATATCCCAAAAATATTGAGTTGAGCAATTTGTCGGATCTCTAAACGATTTTTTTCTGGGTTTACTTTTGCTGCTTGAATAAAACTATGAGAAGCTTCAATAGCAATAGCCGATAAAACATCTCCCACATATGATTTCCCATCAAAGTCGCTAGCCCACCAAGCTCCTTCAACAAAAACTTTTTGCATTCCCTTATTGAAGTCAAGAACTAATTCACTTTCTGTTTCATTGAGGACTGGAATTTCAGCTAAAATAAGCTGTGAGGGTAGATCGTGTGTGACGACATGACCCTGTGTGGCCTCCAACAAAAATACGGATTTTCCATAGCGTTTAAAGACTACGACCCTGGCTCTCAGTCCAGAACTAGTTGGGGCATAAGCTTGAGGGATTAAAGATGCAGTTAATAGAAATTCTTTGTCTAAAGCAGCTTTTGTAATTTTAAGATTATAGTTGTCGTCTGTGGATAATGTTGAAAGATTATTTTCTATCGATTCTATTGCAGTACTATCGAGGACTGAAAAAGCAGATTCAATCCGATCTGGTGCTTTGACATCTGATTGAGAGCTTGCATGGTTTGATTTTGGTGCACAACCGATATGGATTGCAAACACAAGGCTGATGCAGAGAGAAAGGTTTGGTTTCATATGGATCTCCTTTTTTTAAGAGCGTATCGCGTATACAAAGATACATATTATAAATAATGCGCTTTGTCAAAAGTGATGGGATTTGGGATTTTTAGTGAATAACGTGTAGAAGTTTTTTGAGTACAGCCTTGATATCTAAGACAAGTCCTTCTTCAAGGAGATGCTGCTTAAATGCATTATCAGCGCCTTGGCTAAGCAAAGACTGATGGGGAACTGCAAAAACAATTCCATGGTATTTTTTCTTTGGGATGTCTGGACTGAGCAGTACGCCGTATTCTTGCTTAACTTTATTGGGATTTGCTAAAGGGTCTACAACATCAACTTTTAATCCATAGGATTGCAAAGAAGTCACAAGATCACAAACTTTTGTATTTCGAATATCTGGGCAATTTTCTTTAAATGTAAAACCTAGGACTAAAACTTCTGCTTGATGAAGGTTGACCTTCCTCTTCACAAGTTCCTTTACAAATTTTTCTGCATAAAATGCTGCCATGCTGTCATTGATACGTCTACCAGCTAAAATCATTTCCGGGTGATATCCAACTTGATTTGCTTTATGGGTAAGATAAAAGGGATCTACACCAATACAATGCCCTCCCACTAAACCAGGTTTAAATTTCATGAAATTCCATTTTGTAGAAGCGGCATCAAGAACTTCATGAACATCAAGATTTAAACGGTCAAAAAGTACAGTGAGTTCATTAATCAGCCCGATATTGACGTCTCGCTGAATGTTTTCAATAACTTTTGCAGCTTCTGCAGTTGCAATGTTGCTCACTTTAACGACACCCACCGTAATAATTTTAGAGTACAGTTCAAAGAGTAGCTCTAAGGTTTGAGGAGTGGATCCAGCCACAATTTTTTGGATATTAGAAAGGGTGTGCACTTTGTCGCCAGGATTTACTCTTTCGGGGCTATATCCTAGAAAAAAATCTTTATTAAATTTTAGTCCTGAAACTTTTTCAAGTTTTGGTGCTAGCACTTCTTCAGTTAATCCTGGATAAACTGTGGATTCAAAAACAACGGTTGCGCCTTTTGAAAGGTAAGGGCCAATGAGTTCGCAAGCTGATTGCAATGGTTCTAAATCCGGCACATGGAATGCATCTACAGGCGTTGGGACGGTTACAATAAAAATACTTTGGTTTTTTAAGTCTTCTGTTTTGTTTGTAAAAAGAAGTTGAGGATTTCTTAATGAGGAGGATGCTGCTTCATGTGTCGAGTCTATACCATTTTTTAGTTCATCAATTCTTTTTGAGTTTCGGTCATAAGCTGTTACTTGAAAATATTTTGAGAAGCCAACTGATAGGGGAAGTCCTACGTACCCCACTCCAATAATAGCGATACTTTGTATTGTGTCAGATTTGCGTCCAGCAAATCCTCCAGCTAGCTGCATACTTTCTTATACAGTTTTCTTTTTTATTGGGCAAGCAAGTCCTATGCCCACCAAAAGCCATATTAGCATACAATTATAGGGAGCTTCAAAACCGATATTAAATGCTGCGTGAATAAGGCCATTAAAAGGGATAAAAAAAAGCAAAAAGGTATAAAGGCTTTTCTCTGACTTTAATACAAGAGTTATTTTTTTAAACCACTGTCCAATAAGAATGCAAAAAAGTAAAAAACCAATCACCCCCATTCTAGCAAGAACAGAAATATAGGAGTTGTGGGGACCGCTCAAAGGTTTTCCATCTAGCGTTTCTAAAGCATAAGTTTTTGGAATGGGGTGCTCGTTTTTAACATTAGGGAAAATATCTCTAGGCACTTCAGGAATAAACCCATTTCCAAAAAATGGTTTTTCTTTCCATTGCTCAAGTCCACTTGTCCACCAAAGTTTGCGCATACGAAAATTAAAAAGTTTTTTATACTCTCTACCACCTTCTAGTAAATTAACATCCTCGCCATGTTGGAGGGTGTGGTAGATGCCCTGTTTTAACGCTAAATGTTTACTTTCTTGTGGATAATCGATTTGTGATTTTATTATTATTAATAAAAATATTATACCGATAAAACTGAAGCAAAGTTTTATGGCAGATTGGATTCGCATTAATAAAAAAGGTGCAATAAAAAGCATGCTTAATAAAAGCAAAAACAGTGTGCGAGGAGCTCCTGGCACCCATAAGTTCCAATACGGAACAAGAATACACAAGCCGATTGAGCTAACAAAGATCCAAAGCTTTTTATCCTTTGGATTTTTTATGGCTTGATTTAAATAAAATACAAAAGGAATGGCTAAAAGTGTTCCCAAACTAAAATTAATCGATCTTGTTTGAAACACACTTTGAAAAGTGTTTAAGGCAAGCACACTATAGATTAAAAATCGAGTTAAAGGATTTGTTGTGGTCACAATCCATACCCCAACAAATGTCCATAGTAGTGGATAAATAAAAAGTAGAGCATGTTGCATAAATCTTGAAAAATCGATAGACAGCTGCCAATTGAAAAGTAAATCCCTCAGAAGTAAGCCCGATCCAAAAAGAAAAAATACTAAAACTGTGCTCAAGGTTTTAAATGTTTTATATATATTTTGTGCATTTTTTTTCTGTAATAAAAATGTAAAAATCCACCACGTGCTAAAAAGAACTTCTAGGATGTATAACGGACCAATTTTAGTTTTTGAAAAATCTCCATAAAAATATGTTGTGCCTAAAGCAGCAATAAGGACTGTTAGATACGCGATACGTGAAAAAAATGGTAAAGCACGAAAACAATTCCATGTTTGTTCAAAGTATTTCATGGTGTTAACTTAAATTTACAATGAATTTATTTAAACGTGCAGTCAATATCTGTATTTTTTGTATTCCCTGTGTTTTTTTCATTACAAGCATTGTGCTTCTATTTGTAAGTACGATTTCCTATGAGAACTTTAAAAACTATATTGATGCTTTTGCTTCAGATGGGAATGTTTCATTTTTAACATTAGATTTTTATAAAACTTTCGTAACTAAACTAAGAGTACTGTGTTTTGTGTCTACGACACTCGGTGCTATTAGTATTGTTTTTAAAAAGCATATAAAAAATAAAGCTCTCTTTTTTATAGAGGATTTTAACTCATTTTTTTCTAGTATATTTAAAAGCTGGAAGGGTCTATGCGAAGAAACTTCAAGATCCCATTGGATCGCACTAAGTGTAATCATTAGTTGCAGTATCTTGTATCGATTTTATTTTTTATTCGAACCCATCCGTTGTGATGAAGCTTTTTCATATGTTCATTTTTCATCGAAGCCGTTCTATGTAGCACTTTCAAACTATACTTATCCTAATAATCATCTTTTCCATACTTTCTTAGTAAAAATTTTTACAACACTATTTGGGAATGCTCCTTGGATATTACGGTTGCCTGTTTTTTTAAGTGGGATAGGGCTTGTGATCGTAACTTATTTTTTCTGCAGAATGCTTTTTAATAAAAAATCAGGTTTGGTTGCCGCTGCCTTCACTGGAGGCTCTGCATTGCTTGTAGAGTATTCTACAAATGCTAGAGGGTATTGTCTTGTAACTTTTATTTTTATCACACTTTTGTTTGTGGTCTTTAATTTACAGAGTTCTTACAAAAATCGGATTGGTTGGATTCTTTTTAGTATCTTAGCAAGTTTGGGATTTTATACTGTTCCAACAATGTTGTATGGTTTAGCAGTTGTTGTGTTGTGGTTGATTTTTTTAATTAAATTCAATAAATCCTACACAATCATCAAACCATTTATTTTTAGTATTTTTGGCATTTTTTTATTTACTTCAGTGTTGTACCTGCCGATCTTACTAACTTTAGGAGTGGATGCACTGATATGGAATCCTTTTGTGCAACCCTTATCGTATTCAATCTTTTGGAGTAAATTGCCATCCTATTTGATTGATGTATTCCAAGAATGGAATGTAGGTTTTCCAGATTTTTTCATATTTGGATTTCTAGTTGTACTAGTTTTATTTCCATTTCTCTCTAAGAATAAAACAAAGTTATCTAATTTGCTTTATATTGCTACCCCGATAGGTATAGGACTCATCCTTGTTGTTCAACATGCTTTGCCGCCTAGTCGAGTTTGGATTTTTTTGCTGCCGCTTTTATATGGATTTTTTTCTTTTGTAGTCACATTCTTTCTAAAAGATCAGGCAGTAGTTTTCGTGTCGCTTATAGTGATTGGCGCTCTTACAGTTTCAGGAATTTTATTTAGAAGCCCAGATTATTTCAGCAAAAAAGATGCATTGGTAGATGCGCAAGATATAGCACTTTATCTGAAAAATGAGTTAAAGCCTAAAGATCGTGTTTGGGTTGAGTCGCCTTATTTTGAGCCGCTAGAATATTATTTTTTTATTCATGAAATTCCACGCGAGTATTTTTTTATTGATCCAGCACTGGCTCAAAAAAATTATTTTATTAATAAAGTTCCCAAAAATTTTAAGGAGCCAAAGTTGGCACAAAAGTTTGAGCACTCAACTTTATATGTGTCTCCAGGGTTACTTCAGAGGCCAGGGCTTTAAGTTCCATACAAAAACGATGAAATCCCAATCTTTTTTGTAGTTCCTCTTTTTGAGACGTTTCTATGGCAGGGCTAGAGAGCGCTTCTTGAATTGCCCGAGCAAGATCATGAGGGTCTCCTGCTTTTGCAAGATGTCCTGGAAAGCCCCCCGTGGCAAGCCAAGAAGTAGAATCAAGTGCAGGCACCACGCAATGCTTTCCTTGAAAAAATACTTCTAAAGCAAAAGTAGATAATGTTTCATTGCAGATGGATGGTAGTGCTGCAATTTTTGATTTACAAATAAGCAGGAGCACTTCCTCGTGGGTTACGGCACCAAGATAAGTGAGGTTTTTTAGTAGTGCTGCCTCCCTCTCAACTAAAAATCTTTCAGGCCCATCTCCTGCAATTACAAAATGTACATTGGGTAATAACTTTGCTGCTGAGATGAGCTCTCGGATTCCTTTTTCATGTGAAAGTCTTCCTGCATAAAGCACGTCATATTCTTCTTTATAAGATAGATTTGCAGTGTTTTTTTCTATCCAAAAAACTGGATTTAAAATATGCACAACCCTTTCTTTTGGTATCCCCCATAAGATGAGTTCTGTTTCTAAATAAGGTGAGGGGGCTACAAATTTTTTAATAGCTCTGGAGTATAAGTCTTGCAAGCGCAGTTCTGTAAGGGCTGTAGCATGGTAGATGCTTTTTACCCAACTTCCATTGCAATTATAAAGAATAGGTCTCCAGGCAACTTTTGAGCTAAAGCAATCCTTACAAATTTTTTTATTTCGTAGAGCAAGGCCATTTGTACAAAAAAACCTGTGGTTATGAACAGTCATGACTAAGGGGATTTTTTGTTCAATAATCCAACGAAAAAAACGAGGTCCTAAAGTTGGAAAAGCATTGTGGACATGGATGTATGCAGGTCTTTCTTTTTTCCAAATGTTTTGTAATTCTTGAAAAGATGTAAAGGGAACTAAGGATTGTATGGATGGAAACAAAAGATGTTGGGGTGGAGTTCTATTCTCTGGATATAATAAGGGAGTAATGCCTATTTCTTTATACCCTTGGACTAAAGCGTCAATATGGACATCTTCACCACCACGGTGCTGATAAGGGACATGCACAATCAGTACTTTCATATGAGTGGGTCTCTCAGTATAAGCATGCTATTTTTTATCTAAGAAAGTAAAAAACTTCAAGCGATCTTAGATGCGCTCTTCAATAAATTGCGGTAAGGTAGAGTCGTATGGAAGAAATGCTGGAAAAAACGTCCTCCCGCAATGGGTCTCAAAAATCAGCCCAAGCTGTGGCCTCAATCCTACAAGTTCCTAGGCAAAAGTTTTGGACACCATATCTTGTTTTCTTAACCTTAATTACTCAAGGTGGTTTGGACCTTCTCACAGTTTTTGTTTGTTTCATGCTCAGCTATTGGTTCTATACTGGACCGCTTCAAGGCTGGTCTCCACAAACGCTATATGAGTTTATGGTTTTAGCTGCAGGGGCTTCTGTCCTTTATGTCATTATTATTGACCGTGTAGGTCTTTATAGACGTGAAGTGAGTTTACTGAATATAAAAGAGCTTCGAGGTATTTTTTTTGTAGGGATTTATGCTGCATCAGTAATTTTAAGTCTTTCTTTTTATATTCGGGATATTAGTCTTTCACGTATTACTTTTACAGTTGCACTGTCCTTAACTCCAATTGCACTTTATATACAGAGGCGTATTTCTTATAAAATCCAGCTTCTTTTTTTACAATATGGTATTACCCAAAAAAGAATCTTTATATATGGTGCAGGCAATATTGGTACTCATATTGCCAAGCGTATTTTTCAAAGTCCTTCATTGGGGCTTTTGCCGATTGGATTTATTGATGATGATGTTTCGAAGCATACGAAGATCATTCATTTGAGTGGAGATGGTCCTGCTGCAAAAATTCCAGTGCTGGGGGGTGAAGAATGGATTACAGAATGCAAAAAATATGGGGTAAGCCAAGTGCTTATTGCGTTACCATCTGCTAGTTTTGAAAAAAATCAACATCTTGTAGAACTTTGTGTGGCCAATGGGATTGAGTACGCCATTGTTCCAAATGCGTATGAAAAAGTGATCCAGCATGTGGAAATTTTTGAAATTGGGGGAATTCCACTGCTCAGGCGGCGTCAGAGAAAAAGTAGTATTTTTTACAGAATTACAAAACGTTTTATTGATATTCTTGTTTCTACGATATTAATTCTTATTTTATCTCCACTGATTTTTTTTATTGGCTTGGCGATTAAAATCGAATCCAAGGGAGCAGTGATTTTTAAACAGAAGCGAGTGGGTTATAAAGGAAAAGAATTTAGTTTTTATAAATTTCGTAGCATGTTTATGGATTCTCCAAAGTATGCAAAAACTCCTTCCAATCCTAATGATCCGAGGATTACAAAAGTAGGTCGTTGGTTAAGGCGTACGAGCCTTGATGAGCTTCCTCAACTTTTTAATGTTTTTAGAGGGGATATGAGCTTAGTGGGTCCTCGTCCAGAAATGCCTTTTTTAGTTGCATCTTATACACCGCTTGAAAGAGAAAGACTGAATGCAAAACCTGGGATTACAGGTGTGTGGCAAATTAGTGTTGCCAGGAGTGAGCCTATCCACGCTAATATTGAGTATGATTTATTTTACTTAGATAATCGTTCGTTACTTTTAGATTTAGCAATTCTTTTTAAAACATTTTTATCTGTGATTCGTGGAAAAGGAGCGATATAGATGCGCTCTAAAATTCCTTTTAATAAGCTGTGTCTTGTAGGAACGGAACTTGCCTATATTGAACAAGCTTTAAAAAATTCTGGACTTGCTGGTGGCGGGGTTTTTAATAAAAAGTGTGAAAGTTTTTTGACTGATTTTTTTAAATCTAAAACTCTGCTTTGTAGTTCTGCAACCCATGCTCTCGAGATGTCTGCTTTGTTATTAAATATTGGATCTGATTCTGAAGTAATTTTACCAAGCTATACATTTAGTTCTTGTGCAAATGCATTTTTATTAAGAGGAGCAAGGCTGCGATTTGTTGACAACGATTTTTACGGAAATTTAGATCTTGCAGCATGTGAGAGAGCTTTGACTAAAAAAACAAAGGCAATCCTTGCGGTCCATTATGCTGGCAATTCAGTGGATATGGATAAATTAGTTAGTCTTAGTAAGAAAACAAAAGTGCATCTTATTGAAGATGCTGCTCAGGCTTTAGGAAGCCTTTATAAAGGTAAACCATTAGGAACTTTTGGTGCACTCGGTTGTATTTCATTTCATGACACAAAAAATATAACTTGTGGAGAAGGTGGCGCACTACTTGTAAATGATGTTTCTTTAGCAGAGCGTGCTGAGATTATTCGAGAAAAAGGCACAAATAGGAATCAGTTTTTACAAGGTCTTATAGATAAATACACTTGGGTCGATATTGGTTCGAGTTATGTTTTATCAGAAATCAATGCGGCCTTTTTATATGCACAGCTTGAGAGATTACAAGAGATTATAGCAAAGCGAAAAACCTTATGGCAAAGGTATGAGAGCACATTAAAGGAGCCACTTTCTAAAAAAGGAATACGTACACTTGAAGTGCCTCCAAACAATACCCCAAACTATCATTTGTTTGCATTGCTGCTCCAAAACAAACAAAGCCGAACGTCTTTAATGAGTTTTTTAAAAGAAAGATTGATCAGCGCTCCTTTTCACTATGTTGCGCTCCACACAGCTCCAATGGGAATCCCATTTGTACAGCAGAATCAGGGAGCTCTAGACAACAGTAATTATTTTTCAGAATGCTTATTGCGATTGCCGCTTTATTATCAAATGACTGATGATGAACAAAGTTTTGTTATTGAATCTGTGTTGGAGTGGTCAATGGAAAATTAAGCGGCCAGCTTTCGAAGACGTTTCAAGGTGTTCGGCAACAGTCCCTTTACAGTGATTCATACTCTGAACACTTATACACTTAGTGACCTAAAACCCAGCAGCTAGAAGGATGGGAGTTTTTTTTAATCACATCGTTAATATAGAGAGTTTCTAAAGAGCCAGCAGTCTTAGTTAATGGGTTCCATTTAATTTTCATAGTTTGTTCTTGCTGAATGGTTTGTCTTGATTTTAAAAGCTCACTTTTTAATGCACGAATTTGTGAGCCTAATGAAAGACTTGCAGATAACAAGAGTGCACCACAGAGAAATTTAAAATAGGTTTTTTGCTGTAAATCCATAGTGCTTAGCCATCCTAGAGCTAAAACAGGGTAGAGCCACCTGGATTGCTGGCTTCCTATCCACCAAACAACCCAAAATCCTATAGCTAAAAAAAAATAGAATGATATTTTCCGTTGTTTAATCCAATTAGGAATAGAAAAAATTAGGAGTGTAATCCAAATTAACCAAGGGAGTCCTAGTGGGTAATCGTATCGATTGTTTACTCCTTCTGTTGGGATAGCGAGTAAAAATAAATGTTTTAAAAATCCAATAAGAGTTCTTCCTTCGCCATAGGCATCTCGGATGCCTGCAAGTTGCTTAGCGCTTTCCAGGATTGATATGCCGCTCTCACCTTGACATCCAGACACATTGGGAAAAATTTTACACACAAAAAATGGAAATAGTGGGGATCCCGCTCGATCAATGCTTACATAAAAAGTTCTTAAAAGTAAGACAGAGCTAAAGACCATACTCAAGATTAAAAAAGATTTATTATTTTTCAAAAAAAATTTTAATTTGTTTGAGTCAAGCCATAGATACGTTATTCCTAAAAATCCACTCATCAGAATTACTTGTGGGAGATGAAAAGATTTTGCAGAAATATAAAGAGCAAGGTGTAAAGCTGCCCAAACTTTTCTTTGGCTTTGCAGCGCATGTAGAAAAGCTAATAAAAAATATAAATTTGTTAAATCAAACATAGCAGTGCCTAGTTGGATCACAATGCCGTGGCTAGAAAACACGGCTAATGCAGGGATCCATTTGAGTAATGGAGCGGAGGATTTTTCAGACCCTTGTTCGCCCTCATCATGAGGAGGGTGTTTTTTTGATAAACTAAATAAAATAAAAAATACCCACAGCGCACATAAAAATTGTGGGATTTTATTATAAATACTCGTTGAAAACCACCAGGGAGAAAATCCCCATTGAACAATAAGAGGCCACAGGTCAGCTGCAGACCAGCTAATATGAGATAAACTCCCACTGAGTAAATGCTGTTTAGGTAAGGACATGTGATAATTGATGGCATCTGCTTCTTGCATGAGATGCGGTGGTAGCCTTGCCTCAAGAGCAGCAATACAAAAAATACAGATCACAACTAAAAATAGAGCCTTAAATGGTAAGGGCGCTTCCTTTAAGTGAGAGAGTTCAGTTTTGCATTTTGTATAAAATTCATGTTTATTCCAGAAAACAGCAATCAGGAAAATGCCAACAGATATAAAAATGCTTAAGCCAACTGTTTTTGTTGTGGGACCACCAATAAAAATATTACTTAAAAATTCAATATTTCCTAAAAACCATACAATGGTTATCCAATAATCTAAAAAAGCTCTCATATTTGTCACGTTTACATCATGTGAGTACTTCGGTAAAACATTAAAAATGGATAAATCATTATACATTGAAAATCATGCAAAAAGTCCGTCATTACCATTTGAGTTGATAGCGCTTTCTGAAGCTAAAAACTATCAGCGATGGGTTTTTCGTACTATTGAGCCTTTTTTAGGCATGCGTGTTTTAGAAGTAGGTGCTGGAATTGGGAATATGTCCCGTTGGCTTACTTCAGTTGAACGTCTTATTCTAACGGAACAGGATCCAGGACTTTTAGAACACTTAAAACAAGAAGTAGCTCAATGGTGTGTGCTGTCGCAGCGGGAACGTGATGTGAGCGCGACAAAATATCCAGAGGATTTGCCAGAGAATGCGCAGGCGACAAATTGGGACGCAAATCCGACAAAATATCAGGAGCATTTATGGCCAGAGTATTTACAGGATGTAAATGCGACAAAATATAATGAAAAGCTTTCCGTCCAAAATTTTGATATCCTAAAAGATGATGTGTCTGTTTATGTCCATGAAAATCTTGATACGATTGTTTCTTTCAATGTATTAGAACATATTTTGGATGATAAGCAGGCATTGTATCGTTTGAGTCATATCTTAAAACAAAGTAAATCCTCTCATCCAAAACATCTTGTTATTTTTGTCCCCGCACACCAATGGGCATACGGAAGTTTAGACAAAACCTTTGGGCATTTTAGGCGCTATTCACAAAAAATGATTCAAAACTTAGCTAAAGAAGTTTGTCCGGAAGCACAACTGTACACTCAATATTTTAATATTTTTGGTTTAGTGGGGTGGGTTTTACACGGAAAAATTTTACGCCGAGATGCAATTGGTTTGCAGTCCATTGAGCTTTTTGAAAAAATGTGTTCTTACCTTATCCCCATTGATAACTTTTTACATACCACTTTGCGTTTACCTCTTGGTCAATCGCTTTTAGCTGTCTTAAAGTGGCCTTCCTGATGGTAGTGTTTTTGAAAGTGTGACAACAAGTAATGAGCTGGTATTGGGTTAAAAGCTTTTTCTATGGGTGTAAACCAATTAAATCGAAACAAATGATAGAGTGCTGCTATCCCATCTTTCCAGTTGATTTTTTTACCTTGTAATTTTGTTCTAGGAAAATATGAAACAGGAATTTCAAAAATACTTGCTCGTAATTTTGCAACATAAGCTGTGAGCTCAATTTCTATCCCGAATCTTTTCGATTTCAAACACATTGGTCTTACTAAGTCAGTACGAAAAACTTTATAACAAGTTTCCATATCTGTGAGATAAATACCTGAAAGAAGGTTGCTTAAAATAGTTAAAAATCGATTTACAAAATAATGATAAGTCCGGTGAACTTGAGGGCTTTGTTTAAAGCGGCTTCCAAAAACAACATCGGCCTTCCCTCCAATAATGGGTTCTATTAATTTTGGGACATCATTGGGGTCGTATTCAAAATCCGCATCTTGAATGATTAAAATCTCGCCCGTGGCTTCTTGTATTCCACGCATTACAGCGGCCCCTTTTCCTTGGTTAGGTGTTTGCTCAAACACTTTAAATTGATGGGTTTGTGAATATTTTTTTAGAATTTGTAGGCTGTTATCCCTAGAGCAGTCATCTATAAAAATCCATTCCCGTTCGATTGGGCAGTGGGCTGCCATGACCATTTCTATGAAAGAGGCAAGCTGAGGTCCCTCATTAAAAACAGGGATGATGACTGACAATTTTGACATATTTCTTAATATCGCACAAGCTACTTTTCCCCACTTGTCTTTTCTATTTTCCCTTACGCCAACCCTTGGGGTGGGGGTACTCGTGACAATTGATTTCTATCATTAAATCCATTAAGATACTACTTGTAAAAATGAAGATATGGCTAGCCGACCTTACTTATACTCAACAAACTATTGCATCGGATTCAATGCCTGCTGCGATTGGTGGAATTGCGTCTTATCTTAAGAAAAATTTCTGTGATCAACTAGAAGTTAAAATTTTTAAATTTCCAGAAGATTTGTCACAAGCATTTGAAAAGGATTGTCCAAATGTAATGGCTTTTTCAAATTATGTTTGGAATGCAAAGCTTTCCTATAATTATGCTAAAGCAATTAAGGCTCACTTTCCTCAGGTGGTTACAGTTTTTGGTGGACCTAACTTCCCAACAGATGCAGCTGAGCAAGAAGTTTTTTTAAGATCAAGACCGCTAATTGATTTTTATATTGTTAAAGAAGCAGAACTTGCCTTTTATCAACTAGTTACTTATTTATATAAAATCGGTTTTGATCTCAACCAATTTTTAGAGCCTCTTCCTAATCTTACGTATCTTAAAAAGGATGGAACTTTTTTTACCTCACCAAAGCTTGATCGAGTTACAGATTTATCCCATATCCCTTCACCGTATGTTACAGGGGAGCTTGATGCTTTTTTTGATGGACGTCTATTGCCGATTGTTCAAACCAATCGTGGTTGCCCTTTTACTTGTGCTTTTTGTACAGAGGGGCAGTCTTATTGGTCTAAAGTGAATTATAAGCCAGAAAGCTATATGCGCGATGAATTGTATTATATTGCTGAGAAACTTAACCAAGTTCCTGCCAATGTTCGTCGCTCTGATTTATTAATTGCAGATTCTAATTTTGGGATGTACGCAGGCGATCTTGTTACTTGTAAAGTAATTGGAGAAATTCAAGAAAAATATGATTATCCAAAGTACATCAATGTTGCGACTGGAAAAAATAAAAAAGAACAAGTTTTAGAAGCTGCAAAGCTTGTAAATGGGGCTATGAAACTAGCTGGATCTGTACAAAGTTTGGATCCAACGGTTATGAAAAATATTAAGCGTGGTAACATATCTGCAGAACAAATCATAGAAATGGCCATTAAATCAGCAGAAATTGGTACCAATACTTATAGCGAAGTTATTCTTGCTTTACCCGGGGATACTAAAGAAGCTCACTTTAAAACATTAGAAACACTTGTAAATGCAAACTTTAATACGATTTGTATGTATCAGCTTATGTTGCTTCCAGGAACGGAGCTAGGGTCACAAGATGCTAGACAGAAATATGAGATGTTTTTAAAATTTAGGGTTATTCCACGTAGTTTTGGGTACTTTAAGTTTTTAAATCAAGAAATTGTTTCTGCAGAAATAGAAGAAATTTGTGTTCAAAACAACACGCTTTTGTATGAGGATTACTTAAATTGCCGAAAAATGAATCTCATTGTAAATGTATTTTACAATGATGGAGTTTTTTCAGAAATCATTAAGCTTTTAAAAATGGTTCACATTTCCCCATGGGAGTGGATGTTACAGCTTTGTAACCATGTTTATTCTAATGAATTTGAAGTTTTTGTAGCGCATTTTATTGAAGAAACAAAAAATGAATTGTGGGACAAGTATGAAGATCTTGAACAAGAGACAACGAAGAAAGAGATTATTCAAAAATATATTACAGGTGAGTTAGGAAGCAATCTCATCTTTAAATACAAGGCTTTAGCCATGACTCATTTTTTTGAACCAGTAAGAGTTGTAGCTTTAAATTCAGTCTTAGATCTTTTAAGCAAACATGAAAAAACTACTCCAGAGGATTTGCAAAGCGCAAATCCGAAGCAATCCGATGTTGTTCAGTTTGCAAAAGAAATTATTGAATACAATAGTTTACGAATTGCAGATATTTTTTCTGATACTACTTCTATTCGCGAGGGTAAGTTTAATTTTCATGTCGTAGAGTTTTCAAATACAGTGCAACCAAAAGTATTAGAAGATTATAAACTGATGGAGCCTGTTTGGATAAGCTTTGAACACAACACAGAACAAAAAGATATGATTGAAAGTTATATCCGTTTATTTGGAAATGACATTCAAGGACTGACGCGGATTTTATCCCGTATATTCTTGAAAAAATTCTTTCGTGCTGTAAATATCAAAGCACAACCCATCATACCAAGGAAAACACAAAATGCCGTCTATAGTTATTAATAATCGGAAAATTAGTATACAACATCCAACTTATGTTATTGCAGAAGGCTGTGACAATCATTTAGGTAAAATGGATGTTGCAAAAGAGATGATTCTCCAAGCTAAACTTGCTGGCGCTGATGCCATCAAGTTTCAACATCACCTGCCAGATGAAGAGATGCTCCCAGATGTGCCTACATCCGATAATTTTGATACGCCACTCTATGAGTTTTTAAAAAAATATGCACTTACTCTTAAACAGCATCAAGAATTAAAAGAACATTGTGAAAAATTAGGAATTCAATACCTATGCACTCCCTTTAGTTGGAAGGCTGCCCAGGAATTAGAGTCGATTGGGGTTTGTGCTTATAAAATTGGTTCGGGTGAAATGACGGACATTCCAACGTTAGTTAGAATTGCAAATTTTAAAAAGCCCATGATTGTTTCAACTGGGATGTGTACTTTTGAAGAAATTGACAGAACGTATCATGCTCTAAGTGGGAGAGAAGTGCCCTTAGCGCTAATGAATTGCGTAAGTGAATATCCACCTCGATATGAGGATATCAATTTAAATGTTATTCCTCAAATGATTGCACGTTATCCTAAAGCAGTGATTGGACATTCGGATCACACTCCTGATATTTATACTTGTTTTTCAGCTGTAACTTTAGGCGCACGAATTATTGAAAAGCATTTGATTTTAGATAAAAGACAACCTGGTCCCGACCAAGCAGTTTCAATTGATTTTAAAGAGTTGGCTGAGATGGTGGATGGAATTCGAAAAATAGAGGCAGCGCTTGGAAATGAAAAAAAAGTTCACAGTTCTGAAAAACCTATTCGTGAGTGGGCATTTAGGAGTTTAGTGACTACTCAAGAAGTACGATCTGGAGAAGTCTTAACTTCTGAGATGGTGTGGTCTAAAAGACCAGGTACGGGTATTCCAGCATATCTAATGGATGAGGTCGTTGGTAGGCGTGTAAAGCGGAATTTAAAATCCAATGTTTTGATTTCATTGGATGATTTGGAGAAATAAAAATTGAAGCTACTTTTTTTAACAGGTTCTCGTGGCGAATGGGGTTATATCAGGCCACTGCTTAGGCTTTGCCAAAACTCTCAAATCGATTACAAAATTTGTGTTACAAACATGCACCTCTTGCCAAGCTACGGGTTATCTATCCAAGAAATTAAAGACGATGGATTTGAGAGTTTAGAGGAAATCTACATGTCTTTAGAAGGACACAACCATTTCACCATGACGAAGTCTTTAGGTGTTTTTTTAAGTTCGTTTGTAGATGTTTTAGGAAGGACTAAGCCAGATTGGTTAATCTTAGCTGGAGATAGGGGTGAGCAACTGATGGGAGCTGTAGCAGGTGGTTACACCTATACGCCCATCGCACATATCCAAGCTGGAGAACTTTCAGGAAATATTGATGGTCATGCAAGGCACGCTATAGGAAAAATGTCGCACTTGCATTTTGCATCTAATAAAGATGCTGCCGAACGTTTGAGAAAATTAGGTGAAGAGGAGTTTAGGATCCATATGGTAGGAGCACCTCAACTCGATGAATTAGCACAAGGGTTATACACTTCTAAAGCAGAGCTAGAAGAAAAATACAGTCTTAATCTTTCGAAGCCCTATCTTTTGATCATGCAACACTCTGTTACAGAAGAATATGATCAAGCTGCAAGTCAGATTGAAGCAACTGCACAAGCTGTAAATCAATTGGATGTGCTTAAAATTTGGATATTTCCAAATAATGATGCTGGCTCGGAAGCCATTCGAAAAGGAATTTACTTAAATAAAAAAGGCAGCACGCATGTTTTTGCAAATTTAAAAAGAGAAGATTATCTAGGATTTTTAAAAAATGCAGCTTGTATTGTTGGTAACTCTAGCTCTGGGATTATTGAGGCGCCAACCTTTCAAGTGCCTGCTGTTAATTTAGGCAGACGCCAAGCTAACCGCATCCAAGGAGGAAATGTAACTAATGCTTCTTATGTGGTTGTAGAAATTGTAAAGGCAATTGAGAAGGCTTGTTTGGTAGAATTTAAAAACTCGTTAAAGGGGTTGGCCAATCCCTATGGCGATGGGTTTTCTTCTGCACGTATTTTAGAGGTTTTAAAGACAACAAAGAAAGATACAAGGCTTTTGTGTAAGCAGCTAACCTATTAAAAAGGTGGTTTTATGAATGCAAGTGAAGAGTTTACGGTTTCAGATGATTCCACAATCCTTCATGTGATTGAAAAAATTGCAAAGAATGGTTGTAGGGCAGTTGTGGTTCTAAAGCAAGATGTGGTGATTGGAATCCTAAGCGAAGGAGATATTATCCGTGCATTGCTGCGTGGGATTGATATTCATGCACCTTTGAGTGGAATTGTGCAACCTTCTTTTAAATATTTAAAAGAAACTAATTTAAATGAAGCATTTGACCTTTTTAAAAAATATGCCATTAGCCTTATTCCTGTAGTAAATGAAAAGTTTCATTTAATGAATGTGATTACTTTGCGTGATGTTTTAAAAAAATCAAAGTTAGTATGAGTAAAAATTTCAGAATTTTAGGTGTCGTTCCAGCGCGTGGCAATTCAAAAAGAATTCCTCAAAAAAACCTTCATCCTCTTGGAGGAAAACCCCTGTTACAATATACTATCGAAGCTTTGAAAAGTACGCCTGAACTTGCAAATTGGGTTGTGTCAACGGAAAGCAAAGAAGTAGCCGAGGTAGCTCAATCCCTTGGTGCACAGGTTATCTTTCGTCCTCAAGAGTTAGCTTTGGATACGGTTTCCACTGAGTCTGTATTAATTCATGTTTTAGATACACTTGAAAAAAAAGGAGAAGTGTACGAGTGGGTGTTAACGGTGCCACCTACGAATCCTTTTCGTTCTCATAAAACTATTGAAAATTTTTTAAATGAATTTAATAAAGATCCCTATGCTCAAGATTGTCTAATGACTGTTACAGAAAGCCGAGATGATTTTTGGATTTTACAAAAAGATGGCTATTTAAAACGACTGTTTGAAAATGCCCCAAGACGTCAGCAAGAAAGAGAGCCTCTTTTTGAAGAAAATAGCGCACTATATTTAACGTCTGTAAAAGCTTTACTTGAAACGCAGTCTGTTTTAGGAAAACCGGAGCATGATCGAGCGGAGCCACCCGAGCATCTCGGAGCCTGCGGAGCGATCCAAGGGCGAGGAACTGATGCGGAGCGTTCCCGAGCGGAGCTTGCGGAGCGCCCCAATGATGGGAATGCGACAAAATATAAAGTGCGGGGGATTTGTATTAATCCCATTGAGGCGTTTGATATCAACACATTGTGGGATATCAAAATAGCTGAAGTGTTTTTAAAAACCCCTACATTATTGGAAACAGGATTTTAATGATGTGTCTTGGGTCTCAAAATGAAAAAAATTTTTAAAAAATTTTTGTATAAGACAAAACTTTACAGTCCGCTATTAGCGCTTATTGTTGCATTGAGGGATATTTTTAATTTTAAAAAAAAATCTCAGTCCTATAAAAAACTTAAAAATATATTTAAAACAGGTTTTCGATCTCCAGCTTCTTTTTTGTCTCAACCATTAGATAAAGTGATGCTTTTAACTAGTTTTGGACACCATGATTATGCAGGAGTTGAAGCAGTTGTCATCAAAGCATTTGAAAAGTCTGGATTTAAGCCAGTTGTTCTAATGCCAAGGGATTACTATCTAAAAAAAATATATCAGCACTTTGGAGTTAGTGACTTTATTTTTTGGGATTCTTTTTATGAAGAGGTTTCAGATCAAAAAATTGATTCTTATTTAAGTCCTAGTTTTCAATTAAAAGATTATTTAAATTTGCAAATAAATCAAATAGGTTTTGGAAAATATGCAATTTCTTCTTTAATGCGCCAGACAAGGCAAGGCAGCTTTGATTTTAAAAATCCTAAAATCTTAAAAAAACTAAAAAATGCCCTACGTGCTTCTCTTGAATATGCACATGCATCCAAGCGCATAGTAGACTATCTTCATCCACATGCTTTAGTTTGTTTAGATCGAGGTTATACACCGAATGGGCAGCTTTTTGATGCTTGTTTAAATGCTAAAGCGCTAGCAGTTACTTGTAATACAGCTCATAAGAATAATGCTTTGCTTTTTAAGCGTTATAATATTGAGAATAGGAAAATGCATCCTGTTTCTCTTTCTCAGGCGAGTTGGGATTGCCTTAAGAAAGGTGCTTGGACGCAAAAACATTGGGAAAAATTAAACGAAGAGTTATATTCCTGCTATGTGAGTGGAGCGTGGTATAGTGAAGTTGGAACTCAATTTCATAAAAAGATTCTAGATACAGAAACTCTTTCTAAAAAATTAGAATTAAATCCCAATAAAAAAACTGCAGTGGTTTTTCCACATATGTTTTGGGATGCTACTTTTTTCTTTGGAGCTGATTTGTTTGAATCTTATGAAGAATGGTTTATCGAAACACTAAAAGCAGCATCTAGAAATACAAATTTAAACTGGATTATAAAAATTCATCCTGCAAATACAATAAAAGATGCACGAGATGGGATTACTCAAAAACATTCTGAGATCCTAGCCATTGAGCAAACCTTGGGAAATTTACCAGATCATATTAAACTTATTGCTCCAGAAAGCGAAATTAATACTTATTCTTTATATAGTTTAATGGATTATGGGCTTACAGTAAGAGGGACTATTGGGATGGAGGCTTCTTGTTTTGGAGCTCCTGTTTTGACTGCAGGGACAGGTCGTTATGATGGTTTTGGTTTTACAATTGATCCAAAAAGCAAAGAGGAATATTTAAGTAAACTTGCACGACTCCATGAAATACCACCATTAAGTAAAGAGCAGACAGAGCTTGCAAGGAGGTATGCGTATGGAGTTTTTTTGTGTAGACCTATGCCTTTAAAGTCCGCAAATATTTATTATGAGCAAGATCAAAAAGCCACATTGTTTGCTGAGATAAACGCACACTCCTCAAAAGAACTTTGGTTAGCACCTGATGTAAACGAAATTTCTTCATGGCTTCAGTCTCACACAGAGGATTACTTAAATCAAAATGCGATCTTTTAAGTATTTTTTAAATAGATTTTTATATTTAGTAATCCCAACAAAGCAAAAAAATACTTTATATGCTTTTTATGATTTGGAAGTTAGTCCAGTATCTTACGATTTTTTAAATTTCATTGTATTGGCGGAACAAGAAAGAACACAAAAAAAATTAAAGTACTTACATTTTGTTGTTGTCCCCGGCAAAACGGATGGGTTTCGCAAGGATGATCAATTTTATTATGATCTTGAAACAAAGTGGTGGAGATTAAAAAATATTATTACGTCGGCTTGTTGGCTCATTCCATCTTGTCACGGGGTAACGATTTGTTCTTCAAGGCAAGAGGCGTATGCGTTGGAATTATCGTTATCTAGAATGATTTTTCCTCAATATTATTCTGTTCTACATCCCAATGCACACTATCGGTTAGCCCGAGTGTTTGAGGAGTCTAGAAAAAGTTTTGATCTTCCTGGGATTCAAGCACCTCCTGGAGCAAGAAATTATGTAAAAGATTGGATACAAATTCATGGTTTAGAAAAAAAAAGAATTATTACTATTAATCTTCGCGAAGCCTCTTATCAAGAAAAACGTAATAGCAATCTAGAGGAGTGGGGGAAGTTTATAAAATCTGTTGATTTAAATGTGTATGCCTTTGTTGTTTTAAGAGACTTGGAAAAAGCTTTTGTGCCACTTCCCAATGATTTTAAAAATACTTATATTTTAGAGGCTGCTCTTTTTAATATTGAAATCAGATTAGCTTTAATTGAAGCAAGTTTTTTAAATTTAGGAGTCAATACAGGCACGATGGGATTGTGTTGGCAAAGCAGGTCAGCTGCGTATCTAAATTTTAAAATGATTACAGAAGGATACCCAACAGCTTCTACTCCTGAAAAATTTATTTCAATTGGTTTACTTCCTGGATCACAATTTCCATTTGCAAAATCATTTCAGCGTTTGATATGGGAAGATGATAAAGTAGATGTCATTCAAAAAGAATTCCAGGAGTTTTGTTCGAAGAATTTGCACGAAGCAAATACGACAAACTATGATGAATATGGAAAAAAATAAATTGGACTTGAAAGTACAGTATGAAAAAAAAGGGTATGTTTTTCTGTCTGGGCTCCTTTCTTGTGATGAAGCTAAAGAATATCGAAAAAAACTTCAAAGTTTCTTTAAAAAAAATGACGAGGATTTTACATCTGCCTTTGCTAAAAAAGGAGGAGTTTCAAAGCCCGATGGTGTAACCACTACGCCTGAGTTTTGGCCAATTATTTTTCATCCAAGACTTTTAAAAACAGTTCGTGAAATTTTAGGCTCTGATGCAAGATATACGCAACATTCTGATCTACATGTGCACAATGGAATGGTGGGCTGGCACAGGGATTCAAAAGATCGCATTTATGGAATTGGTTCAGATTGGGATACTACCCGTGTTCCTTATGCTGTTATTCGTGTAGCAATTTATCTACAGTCTTTTATGGAAAGTGGTTTTAAACTAGGAGTGATTCCTGGTACGCACTCTTGCCAATCTAAATTACGGATTTTAGAAGAAAAGCTTTGGACGAAAGTTCATTTTAAAATTCCACAACCTCAATTTATTGATCCTGTTTTAACTATGCCAACTAAATGGTTTAAGCTTGAACCAGGGGATTGTATCATTTTTCAGCAAAGACTGATGCACTGTGGAAGTAGAATCCGTGGTCCAAAATATGCTATTTATCTTTCTTATGGATTAGATAATGAGCACTCTAGAAACCACATGCGGTTTTATCGGGAAGAAAGAACAAAATTTAAATATGGTCCAATTCCCGAAGAATTAAAGCAAAAACTAATTGCAGAAAACCTGTATTTACCTTATCCATAAAAGAGTTATGACAGAATGATTTCAACTACTTCTCTTACAGCACCATCTCCACCGTTCCTCTTCGTTTGATAGTGTACATACTCTAAAATAGATTGAGTGGCATTTTGTGTAGCAATAGCAACACCACACGCTTTAAATGCAGATACGTCATTGATGTCGTCACCAATAAAACAAACCTCTTCTTTAGTGAGGCCCTGCTTTAACATAAAACTATCTAAGCATTCACCCTTATTTTTGATTCCTGTGAAAAAAGCAGTAAGATTTATTTTTTTAGAAAAACGCTCTACAAGTGGACTGTTTTCACCAGAGATCAAGCAAACTTTTAATCCACTTTTTACTGCTTGTGATAATCCCATAATATCGTAAAAAGAAAATCGCTTAAATTCTTCTCCGCTATTTCCCCAAAAAAAAGATCCATCTGTTAAGACTCCATCTACATCTAAGGCAAGGAGTTTGATTTTTTTTAGCTTTTCATTTAAATCTTTTTCTACCAGCAAGTCCTACCTCCATCGATACTTAAGATTGATCCAGTCATATAAGACGAAGCATCAGAACACAAAAAAACAATAGCTGCCTTGTATTCGTCAGGATTAGCCATTCTCCCAAGTGGAATTAAATTGGTTAAACGCTCGACAAAATCAGCTGGTTGGTTTTCATAAACTCCTCCAGGACAAAGGGCATTAACTCGTACATTTCTATGAGCCCAGTAGGTTGCAAGATAGCGTGTGAGCCCAATAAGACCACTTTTGACAACACTGTAACTCACTGGTTTAACATTTTGTTTTATTTCTTTATATTTTGTCGCCTTCCCATCCTGGTCATACTCCGGTAGTCCTGTTTTTTTGTAAATACGCTGATCGGGGCCAATGAGAGCAAGATCAGAAGCAATATTGAGGATGACGCCACTACCGACCCTTGCCATCTCAGCTCCAAAAATCTGACTACATAAAAAAGCTCCTGTTAGTCCCACAGCTAAGTCTGCATTCCAAGTTTCAAGCGGAAAAAATTCAAGTCGTTTTTCAAGTTGTGATGTTAAGTCTGATTTCTGCTGGCCTACCTTTGGGTTGTTTGTTGCATTATTAATCAAGATGTCTATTTTTTTGTAACGGCTGAGTACTGTATCTTTTGCTTTTTTAAGCTCTTGTGGTTTTGTGATATCCACTTCAATAAACTCAAATGCGAGCGAGTGTTCTGTAGAGCCTTTAATATCAAGCAAGATGGGAGTAGCTCCATACTCCAACAGAGCTTCAGCATGCTTTTTCCCTAAAAAGCCTGTACCACCAGTTATTAATGCAGTTTTTCCACTTAAGCTAAAAAGCTCTTTTACGTTATTAGTCATGTGGTGAGACCCTTTCTACTTGTTTAGATTGCATACTTTTTTTAAGTGCTAGTGCTATTTTTAAACTTTCGATCCCATCTAAAAAAGAAACCTGTGGTGTTTTATTTTCTTCTACACAGCTCATAAAATGTTTTATCTCATCTAAGAAAAGCATGTTTCGTTTGAAATTAGTAAAGGAGATTTTTTCTGAATCTGTGTTTTGGATTGTGTCAGATTCTGCAAATCCTTTAGTAATATAGTCATAAATAAAAAGAGTATTTTTAAAATAATCAAAAAAAATCTTTCCACGATCTCCAACGATAATGCAGGTTCGGTGTGGCGGGTTTTGGATAAAATCTAAATAAACATGAATAGGAATTGTTCTGCCTTCATTTTCGTATTCCAGTAATGCACTAGCTGTATCTTCTGCGTCTATCTCTAGCGAGCTTAACTGTCCTCCTAATGCAAAGACTTGAGAAGGAGATCCAAAAAAATGATAACAAAGGTCTAGCTCATGAATTAAGCTTAAAACTACTCCACCACCTAGATCCTTTCTAGCTGCACATCCAGTTTTATAATCTTCATAAGGATGGGCATGCTTTAAAGAAGTTGCAAATATAAATTGTGCTGATAGGATTTTTCCTAGTTTTTTTTCTAATAAAAGTTTTTTGATTTGCTGAATGGCAGGATGAAACCGAGTGTGATAACCCACAAAAGAGATTAGTTTTTTTTCTTTGATGATTTTTTGAAGTTCGCTTATTCCTGTTAAATCATGAGAAATAGGTTTTTCAATAAATAAATGACATCCTGCTTTTGCTGCTGCTAGAGCGCTTGACAGGTGCATGCTAGCTGGGTTTGTAATAAATGCTATTTGAGGTTTTTCCTGCAATGCCCTTTCAATAGTAGAAAAAGATTTTATTCCGTAGATTTCTTCAGGTGATTTTGAAAAATCTGCACTCATGTCTTCTTGAATGAGTGGACTTTGGTTTCGCGTGCGGTAAGCAAGAATTTCAATAGAACTACCATAAAGCTGTCTTAAATTTCGTACGTGGCGTTGACCAATAGATCCTAATCCAAAAAATAAAACCTTCATGAGGAATGCCTATTTTCTAAAGTTAAATTTAAACCTTGCTCCTGAGCTAATAAGATTTTTTCTGCTTCAATAAAGCTTTCTTCGTAATCAAGTTCTGCGAAGGGCTCTTTAATAAGAAAAGGCAGTATATAAAAACCACACATCATTCCTAAGTCCAAAACAGTGCGTGGTTTTGTAATATCCACATATCCATTTTGCCAATACACGGCTGGTAATAGCTGCCTTGGCATGTTGTAGGGTTCTTTAAACTCTGGAAACTCTGGCAATTTTAAAAGTGGTTGTAAAGTGTCTCCATCAATTCTCCACATTTTATATGGGGTATATTTCGGAATATTAATTGACCTTAAGGAGTCCGCTTTGGGATTGCTTAAAAATAGCTCGATGGCTTTATCTATTAATTCTACATTTCTTGTGGGACAGGTTGGTCTTAAATGCACAACGACGTCAGGACTATAATATTCTTGAGATTTTAAATAATTAAGTGCATGCAAAAATACTTCGTGGTCAATGCTTTGGTCTTGAGCTAATTCAGAGGGTCTTAAAAATGGGACTTCTGCCCCATATTTTTTTGCTACTTCTGCAATTTCAGTATCATCAGTAGAAACAATGACTCGGTTAATTTTCTTTGAATCTAAAGCACATTGGATAGAATAAGCAATTAATGGTTTTCCACAGAGCGGTTTTAAGTTTTTTCTTGGAACTCCTTTTGAGCCACCACGTGCTGGAATGAGTGCTAAAATCTTCATACTAAAAACTTTTTTTGCAAACTCAAAATGTTTGCTAGCAAAATAAATTGTTGTAACAGTCCCATAAGTCTTGTTCACTAAAATGATTTTCACTCACAGCGTGTCTACCCTTCTTAATTTTTTTAGGATTGGAACCTCACTTGGCAATACAACCTTTTCTCCCGTGCCTTTTGCTTCTTCCCACACCCTAATATCACGAATGAGTCGCCCAAAACCTGGAGGCTCTAAGCTTGCAGCTTGATCTGTTCCCCACATTGCACGGTCTAAAGTGATGTGACGTTCTATAACACATGCACCTAAAACTGCAGCCATTACAGATGGTGCAATTCCTTTTTCGTGTCCGCTATATCCTACTAAAACCTTAAAGAGTTCCCGCAGCTTTAAAATACCTAACAAATTTAATTCATGATTTTCAGCAGGATACGTTGAAACACAGTGCAGGAGGACAAAGTTTTCACCGAGGAATGAGTGTACTAAATCTACGGCCTTTCGGATTTCATCTAAGGTACTCATTCCAGTTGAAATAATCAGTGGTTTCTTCGTAGCACAGGTGTGTTTTAACAACCCAGCATCAGTAAGGCTAGCAGAGGCAATTTTATAACATGGAGGATTAAACTGCTCCATAAAATCCACACTTTTTTCATCCCAACAAGAAGTCAGCCACAGGATATTTTTTTCTTTGCAATAGCGATCAATTTCCCGGTATTCATCATATCCAAATTCTAATCCACGTTTTAAATCTCCATTGGTAGGTCCAAAAGGGTTTTCTCTGGGTCGTGCGAGTTCTTCAGGAGTATACACGACATCTACTGTACGCTTTTGGAACTTCACAGCATCAGCACCAGATTGTGCCCCAACATCGATTAGTTTTTTTGCAAAATTAAGATCACCGTTGTGATTAATTCCAATTTCAGCAATCACAAAGCAAGGCTCTTTGTCACCAACGTGTTTTGGTCCTATTTTTACTTTTTTAGGTGGTAGTGTGGATTGGGTTAAGCTCATAAAAAGACCCCTTTCTTAAACCGGTTTAAGTCCAAACAAATCATTTTTGTGGCTTTTGTGCAATAGAAAGAAGCATCCATTCTTTTGAGAATTTAACTATGGTATATTTTTTAAAATATTCTGGAAAAAACGATAGTAGGTCGCAAAGCCAATGCAGGTTAGGATTTTTCCAAACAAAAGGAAGTTGACGAAAGCGTTTGACTTCAACCTGTGTAAAACCATGAGCTTGAATTACATCCGAAAGCCCCATTTGTGTGAATGGTTTTACATGTGTGTAATCATCGTAAAAATGCTTGAACTGCGCTTTCCAATCTGGCGTCATCAATATACACATCCCACTTGGTTTTAGTATCCTGTAAATTTCACTTAAAAAGACATCTGTATTGTGGATGTGCTCAATCACAGATTTACTAAATACGACATCGAATGTGTTTTCCTTAAAAGGAAGTGTTGTTGCTTCAATTTCTGAAGATATAATTGTCTCAGGAAAAATATTTTTGTCAGTACTTGTGTTGTCAAGGCCTTGAACTTCTAATCCACATTGTGCAAACGCATGTAAAAAATCTCCTCTACCGCAACCTAAATCCAACAAATTTTTGTAGTGATAAGGTTGGATATATTGATTCGTTAAATACGAGCAAAGTTTAAGTGGATACGCTGTAAATGGCCGTCTATCTTCGGCATATCGGATGTTTAAATACTGTGAAACAGCCTTTTTTTTAGCAGCAGAAGATAATGTCTCACAGTGTTCCAGTGTCTTTTCATTAATTGGGTTCATTTTTAAAAGAATTAGCATGTCAGGATAAAATTCGCACCATGAAATTAAAATCCTGAAATTTTGACTATAGGTGAAAATACTTGTAAAAATTTAATCCATGCAAAACAATTATTTAAAAGATCTGATATAACTTATGCGTATTGTATTTCTAGTTCAAAACACATTTACTCAAAGAGATGAAGATAGATTTGGGATAAAAACCATCCAGAAAAATGGAATAGAAGTTGAAGTTTGGGATGTTAGAAACTGTATCCACCACAATGTTTCTAGCCAAAAAAATGAGTATTCTCCGTCTTTTCTAAAAGTATTCAAGACTAAAAAAGACCTAAAAATTTTGCTTAATAGACTTGATCCTCATGACATTGCCATCGTTAATTTAGACTATGGTTATCGGTACCATTTTATTTATCGCATCTTTTTACAGAAAAATGTAAAGTTTGGTTTTATACGTTTAGAAATTATTCCAACAAAAATATTACAACCTCGTTTTACCACCCCTGTGATTTCTAATTTTTTTCAAAAATTGGTGAATGTCTTTAAAAATCCTAAAGCTTTTTTAGATAGACAATATTGTCGAATCTCACCAGAAAAATTAGGATTGAAACCAGCAGATTTTATTTTTGTAAGTGGGAAGCACTCTTTAGAAATCAATAACATAAATCGGTTTTTGGTTAGTAAAGAAAAAACTAAAATTATTTTAGGACACGCACTTGACTATGATGTGTTTTTATCAAGAAAAGAATTACAAAGCTCTAGCGGTGAAAAGTCATATGCTGTGTTTATTGATGGTTATATCCCTTTTCATCCAGATGTGTTGTATGTTTATGATCGATCTCCCTATGATCCTATTGAATACTATGCAAAATTAACTCGTTTTTTTGATTACTTTGAGCAAAAAACAAGCTTACCAGTAGTCATTGCTGCTCATCCTAAAGCAGACTATGATAATAATCCTTTTACATATGGAAATAGGAAAATTATAAAAGGTAAAACTGTAGAATTAATTGCTCAGTCAAAAGCAGTATTATCCCATTACTCTACTTCTTTAAATTTTGCATGCCTATATCAAAAACCAATTCTTTTTTTATCTCTTAGGATGTTTGAAAATACAGGACTTCATAAAAACATAGAGATTTTTGCAAAATCTCTAGAGAAAACCCCCCTTCTTATTGATGGGCATGTGCAACCGAATGTTTTAGAAGAGTTGCAGGTTAGTCCTATTCTTTATGAGCAATATAGAGAAAATTTTATTAAGCAAAAGGGCTCGCCAGAGCAACCATCTTGGCAGATTTTTTCAGATTGGGCAAAAGAGCAATTTAAAACAGGCGCCTAGCAGGGACTGTCGAAAAAGTGCGATTTTAATAACTTTGTGACTTTGTTGAAATCCTCTAAAAAAGACGAAAAATGCTTAAAAAATTTTAAAATTATCTAATGATTTCAATACTGATTATGTAGATTTTGTAAAAAATTACTAGGATTTCAACAAACTGCTTTCAATTAAATTTTAGACCTTTTTCGACAGTCCCTAGCACTAAAATTTGCTACTTAATGTAGTAGTGTTAACCAAAATTTTCTACAGTTACAGCAGAAATATTATGACGGCTATTCATTTCAATGTCTCGAAATAAAGTCCGAATCGGTGCTCTCATTAAAATTCTACCTAGCCCATCTACCGTTGTTCCATATTGCATGACATAGGAACTAATTTGTTCTTTTTGATCTTTGCTATGATGAAAGCGAAAAGTATAACCTTCAGCATTGAAATAATTTTTTGGGTCGACCTTAAATCCTTCTTTTTTAATTTGGATAAAATCAAAATGGAATCTTGCAATGTGCTCGATAGAGGAATTTGTAAAATCTTTTTTACGGAGTTTACTGTATTCCATTAATTCCTGTAAATAGAGCTTATGGAGATCACTTAATTTTCCATGTGAATCAAGAAGTTCTTCCATCATTTTAAATAAGATTTCATGTAGTTTGTCTTGTAAGTAGAAAAAAGCGATGGCTTTTGAAAAAGCCATCTCGTTAGTTCCATAAGGGTCATTTAAATAAGACTCAAAATTACTTTCAACATGTTCCTCCAATTCTTGACGAGTGTCCCATAAGCGCTTTTTGCTATCAGAAGTAAATCGGTCATAGAGATTGGTTAATTCTTCAAAATAAAAACGCCTTTTTTCATAAAACTTATAAATAACTTCAAACCAAGAATCTCCAAGCCATTTGCACAAACCAAGTAATTCTAAAAACATGCCCGTGTTGTGAAGAATTTCAACAGAGAGATCCAGTTCCCTACAGTTGAAGTAGTCTTCACTAGACATTGTACTGTTTGCAACACATATTTCTTCCATTTCAATAGCAAAGACATCTTTTCCTAACATTGGATATTTTCCAAACGACCTTGGATTAATTCTAAATTTTGTCTGCATTCCAAACTTCTTACGTGTTTCAGGTGTATTGAGTTCAGTTTGCGGTAATAAAATAAGTTGGTACATTCGAATAACACCAAGACCAGTATCCACCACATCTCGTAATGTTTGAGTGTGCGCTTTTAGAGAGTCTCCTGGCAAGCATAGAATAATTTCAGTATAGTTTGGAGAGTTTGCTTGAGCACTTTTTTCAACCATCACTTTTAATGCGTCTGTAGAGATGTTTGATCTTTTTATATTTTTTAAAATGGCTTCGTCAGTAGATTGTAAAGATGCTGCTATGCTGACTGCACCATTTAAAATAGAAGTGACTTCAATAATTCTTTCTTTTTGATTTTTTCCCGTTGAGACTTGAATCCTAGTTGGCCATCCATGTTTTGCTTGAATGTCTGCAAGAATTCTTGCTTTGGGTTCATCTTCTTTATACATCCCAAAATTAGCATCTGTAATGACTAAGTCTTGCACACTTTTTCTGCGTTCTGCAATATACACAAGCTCATCTTTGAGGTCATAGCGTTGTGCCACTTTTGAATAATAAGGATTACCCTCGGTACAGAAAGCACAAGTAAAAGGACAGCCGCGAGTGGTATGAACCATGGGAATTAAGATTCCGTCAAAAAATTTATCCATTAAACCATCTAAATATGGTGAACCAATTTCGTCTAAACTTTTAATTCTTGGGAGGAGCTCTCCTGTGAGCATTTGCCCATCTTTAAGAAAATGACAATTTTTAGGAATGGGATCAAGATTTTTAATAGCTTCGATATCGAAATTATTTTTATAAATTGCTTCGAGCAGCTCTACAAAAGCGATCTCACCTTCTTTAACCAAACAAAAATCAATCAAAGGATAAAGGGACCAGAACTCCTCCATTTCCTCTTTTGTTAATCCATAGTTTGGTCCACCAAAAATAATGATAGTTTGAGGTGAAAGCTCTTTGATTCTTTTAGTAAATTTATAAGAAATTTCACAATTCCACGAATAATTAGCAAATCCAATAATATTTGGAAAAGCATCATTGAGTGCAGTATCGAGGTCTTTAGGATATTTAAACAATTCAAGATTTACATTAAAACTGAGGTGTCGTTTTAAATAAGCTCCAATTAAGCCGATTCCAAGTGGCGCAACATTGGCCGCAACAATTTGACCTGTATGCGTTAAGTCAACAAGATAAATTAGAGGTTTGTTTTGTCCCATAATAAACTATCACTATTCAATACATTATAGCTTGTCGTGCTCTCATCCTGCAAATGCTTCGTTACAACACGTAGCATATTTAATATTCAACATCCACAATATGTTTTGACAACTGTTTTGTAGTAAAGTTAATAGTTTCTCATCATGAATAGTATAGATTTAAAATTAAAGGATAAAGTTGCGCTTATAACAGGGGGCAGTCGAGGTATTGGTTTTGAGATTGCGCGCTTATTAGGAATGGCAGGGGCAAAAGTTGCTTTATGTGCCAGAAAAAAAGAAGACCTTTACGAAGCACGGAAAAAGCTTGATGTACTGGATATAGAAAGCCTTGTTTTCCCAGTGGACTTAGTGCAAGAAAATGCAGCCAAATTAATACTTAATCAAATTGTAGAAAAATGGGGAAGCTTAGATATCCTTGTGAACAATGTTGGGGGTACACCAAAAACAGGAACTCTTTTTAGTTTAAGTGATCAAGATTGGCTGGATGTTTTTAATCTTAATCTTATGACAATGGTTCGATTTTGTAGAGAGGCTGTTCCTTATTTAAGAAAAAGTGAAAGCCCTCGCATTATCAATGTTTCTTCTGTAGTGGCTAAGCGTCCGGGCAAGATGAATCCACATTATTCTGCTGTTAAAATGGCTGTATTAAATTTCACAAAGCATCTTTCAAATCTTTTAGCACCTGAAAAAATTTTAGTAAATTCTGTTACGCCTGGAATTATTCATACGGAAGGCTGGGATGATTACATTAAACAAAAAGTGGAAGAAGAAAATTTAAACTTTTTGGAGATTGCTAAGGATGAAAATAAGCGTGCTGCTGAGTCCACACCACTAAAAAGGCTTGGTACGCCTAATGAGGTGGCATGGCTTGTTTTGTTTTTAGCTTCGCCTAACGCTTCGTTTGTGACTGGGGCTGATTTTGCTATCGATGGGGGGAAAACCACTGGTGTTTTATAAGCAATGACGACTAATTCTAATTTAAAAGTTGGAGTTATTGGTGCCGGCACAGTTGGTCAAATGCATATCAAGTACTGGCAAAAAGTTACTGGTATTACAATACAAGCGTTAGCAGAACTAAGGCCTGAGCTTAGTAGGCTTGTTTGTCAAAATTTTTCTATTCCTCAATATTATTCAAGCCACCATGAATTATTAAAATGCACTGATGTCGATGCTGTTGTTGTTGTTACACATCGAAATCATACTGCGGCAGTGGTCTATGATTGCTTGCGTGCTAAAAAGAATGTTTTTTCAGAAAAACCCATGGCTAAGACTCTTGATCAAGCAAAAACTTTAGTGGATTTAGCAAATGAAAAAAAAGTAAAATACAGAATTGGGTTTCAGCGTCGGCATGATGAAGGAGTACAGCTCGCGCGACAAAAAATGGATGAGTTGCGTGACAGCAGAGAATTAGGCGAATTGGTTTCTGTAAATTCATGGGATTTTACTGGAAAAGATCGAATTTTAAATGCCCCCGAGTATGTCTTAACATCCGAGGAACGCCCCGCAGGTATCAAACCTTGGCCACAAACTCCAGAATGGTTACCGCCAGCTTTATCACATAACTACGATCGTTTTGTTAATGTTTTTTCCCATGACATCAATTTACTAAGATATTTTTTTGGTAATATGGTGGGAGTTAAACAAGCAAGCCTAAATGAGTTATATAGGCAAAACTTTGTATTAGACTTTGGTAAGTTTGAGGCAATTTTTCAGGGTAGTTTTAATGAGTTAAAACCTTGGGAATTGCGTGGTGAATGGGATGAGGGTATGGAGATCCATTTTGAAAAAGGGATATTATCATTAAAACTTTCACCACCTTTGATGCATGACAGTTGCAGTAAAGTAGAACTAAAAGATAAAAACGGAGCAACAAAAATTCTTCATGATGGAATTCCAAGAGCTCCTACATTTCAAGTGCAAGCCGCAGCTTTTTTAGTGGAAGTTTTTTGCAATCAAGATCCTATTAGAGCCGATGCTTTATCAGCATCTTCTACTTCTACAGAAGATCTTTGTATTATTGAGGAAATTTGGAAGAAGCACCTCAACATTAGTTCCTAAGCGCTAAAGAACAGAATTTGGAATTGGGTCCTTTAACCGAGATATTGCATTTAAGTTCTACTGCGACAACCAATCTGCGGCGCTATTAGCGTACTCGAAGATTTTTAAGCTCAACATATCGCCCTGGATATGCCTCGCTTAAAAACTTCTGCGCTCGCTTCACTAGCTTGCATCTTGCTTGTCTCGCTACCAACTTAAATGCAATATCTCAGTTTAAGTTATTTTTTAAAGCATTTTTATTTTCTAAGATAGTAATTTCACCCAAGGTTTTTACAATAGAATACTGAGGAAACTTATTCAATATTTTGTCTACACCACGTTGTGAAGTAGTTATAACATGAGTGGGCTTATTGCCCTCAAAATCCCTTAAGGTAACTAGATACTCCACCGCCTCAATAATGGTTCGTCCATCGAAGTCATAACAAGAAGCAAAACACTCGCTCTTTAGTAAAGCGAAAGAGCGATCTGATAAAATGACACTCCCAGTAGGCGCCCTTTTTGAAAGCCATTCCCGAATAATATAAAATGGATTTTCATGAGCTCTTTGGATTATTTTAATTTTATCAAACCAAGTTTGATAGATTTTTCCATAATCAAACGATGAAGCAAAACCACATTCTTGAAAAATTTTTTTATAAATTGGAGAATTTTTATAATTAGCATTTAGAACTTTAATATGAGCTCTATCACCAGTTGTATCAAATAGTTCATTAAAATAATTTTCATATTGAACAGAACAACTCATTTTCTGTCCAAGAAAAACAGCGCCATTCATAATTGTTTTTTGAGGATTATATTTGATGCCATATCCAAACCAGACATTCAATAGCGAATACGCAAGTATGAAGCTAGTTGTAACCACTCCAATAGCTTTATGTTTTTTTGTAAAATGGTTTAAAAAGTGAAAAACAGGAATTAACATAAAAAAAACATAGCTCATCAAAAATCTTTCAAATGACAATATACTGAGAGTGTCTCGGTTTAATAGGAAATAGAATCCCAAGAAAGGAATAATAAAAGAATGAAAAAGTAGCCGAAACGTTAATGTCTTATTTTTTAAAAAAGAAATAAAATCGAAAGCAGAAACCAAGACATAAGAGGCAACAATTGCAAATCCACCCAATTGATTAAATGGGAGAAGAAAAAACTTCATCGGGATTAAATACAAAATATTTTCTTTAAAACTACAGTAAATATTTTCTTTTGCTGTTACGAACTGATCCACTATATCCGCTGTAGTCAGTAAATAATTTGGACTAAATAGACATGTAAATAGAAACATCATAATAATCACTGAACAAGCAATGCGTAAACAGTTTTGTCTCTTATAGAGATGTTTTGAGTGATGACTTTTTGAATGACTGTACACCACATACAAAACAGGAAAGATAATAAAGACTGCAAAAATTTTTGTGCCCAACGCAAAACTAGAAAAAAGAATTGCAAAAAATAAATAATATCCGAATTTAGAGGCCTCTTTATCAACAACTGGTTTTTGTGATGCCTCCCATGCTAAAGATAGGAATAAAAAAACTAAAGCGGTATATCCAAGCTGAGGATTGTCTGGATGTATAGAGTAGGTCCACTGTATTAATTCGCGACTGCCTAAAATAATTAGTGGAGCAAGATAGGCAATCCATCGGGAAACATGTTTACGTAAAATGAAATGAATCACTAAAGTTGTTATTGGGATAGCGAGAAGTGCAGGCAGCTTGTTAATAGTCCCAAATGTTTGAAAGCTTAATGCAATATCAAAAATACCTAATAGTACTAATATAGGAAATAATAAAATAATAATAAGAACCGGAGTGGATAACCCATAGTAGGCAGAACTATTAGAAAAATTTCCTGACAATAAAGCAAAAAAAGCTCTCTTAGTTACCAGGGCATCTGGTTCTGTTAAAAGGAGCTGGATAATGTTGACGCTACCTTCAAGTGTAGAATAGCCGATGAAAGCAGTTATAATAAAAATAAAGGCAAAATAACAATAATCAAGATAGCGGTACTTATTCTTTTTTAGTTGATGCAAAAATGAAAGCAATTTAAAAATCCAAATCTAAAAACTTTAAATAGTATTTTGAAGTGAGCATAGTAAAAATCCTAGGCCATGTTTAATAACCCCGTCGAAAGGTTAAATACGCTCTAATGTATTGTCAACATCTGGTAAAACTTAATTTACACGTAGGGTTGTGTATTGTGATAGCTTGGCTTAATAAAATTTCTTGAAACATGCGGATAAATAAAGGATAAACAGCTAATGTGCTTAAGCAAACTAACTCCTAAAGTATATTGTTTTTTGTCACAATTCTGCCCTAGAAATACTCCAGCTAAAAAAATAGGAAAAGTTATTGTGCTATATCTAATTTATTTTTATACATTTTGTATTCCACTTTATTTTTTAGGGACTATGGGAATTTCACAAAATAAAATTGTTTTTGGGGCTGACACACCTTCTCTTGGTATTTATTCTTCTTACTCTTGTGTTGATAAAAAATCCCCAGAAAGTTTTTTAGAAAAGCTATTTTTTAAAAAAATTTTCCCTAATAAGCTCCTCCTCATTGCTCTTTTTTTTATTTATTGTTTTTTTTGCCCATATATACTAGTTTTTCTCACAGCTTATATTGGGGCTTACTTGTTGCGTCTAAAAATCAGTAGGTATTTATTAAATGAAATTTAAATCGGAACGGGAATGTAATACAAGTGCAACAAAGCATGATGGCACACTTCCTATTTTTATTGTTTTTAAAGATAATAAGTATTATTTATCCATTCCAGAACTCCACGTATATGTTGTTTCTGAAAATCTAGAGTCTGCTTATAAAAATTTAGAATTAGAAAAAACAAAACATTACCAAGCCCGATCTTTGTTTGAAAAAGTTTATAATGAATTGGGTATTATTTCACAAGATGACAGCCCGTTTGTGTGTAAAGCTAAGAAATTTTTCATGGAATTACGTGACAGATTTTATTCTACATTACTCACATTTATTTGTTTTTTTATACTTCTGTTTTTGCTTTATTTTGCGATAGGTTTTTTCTCAAATACAAAACCAACTACATATGTAAAGTGGTATATAAAAGCAAAAGTTATTCCGCTATTAAAATCCAACGAACTCCAAAAATGAATCTTTATTGAAATATTGCTTTATGTGTAGAAGTTACGATTAAATCTGACACATCGAGAAAGATGCGTTACCTCAAAGTCGGAATTAATCTATTCCAAGTTCTTGTATCCCATCAATCCAAAGAGTTTTCAATTGGGAAAACTCCTGCTGAACCAAGGTAGATTTACCCGTGCCTCTAGGACCAAATAAAAACATGCTATTGTTTTTATTAAATTTTAAAATCCTTTTGACCATATTCCGAAAATATCGGTCATTTTCGGAGTATAGTCAAGGTTGCTGAGATTTATAAAGGGACTATCGAAAAACATTTGTCGACAGTCTCTTTAACATGGTTTCTATTATTGTGATAAAATATTTAAAAAATATTAACTAAGCTCGTTTGGATCCCATACATTTATTAACCATGGAACTAATCGCAGTTTTAAAACCAAAATTTAATTTCAACGACTGGGATACCACAGAGTAGTACAAGAGATTATCTACATGTGCTATAATTTTAAATCTCATACGTAAAAGTTTTAATTTAAAATAAAAAATTTCGGATTTAATAATAGACATATAATGACGGTGTGACCCGAAAACTCTAAACAATAAACCAAACTTGACATCACTATGTATTATCTCAATAAATTGATTAGATTTTTCTTGCTCGACTTCCCATTTCTCAGAAAAGTCTCCACACGTGTGTATGCGGATACTGTAATTTAAAAAACTATGCCTATGGTATGCAAAAGCCCTTGCCTTTATCCAAAGTGCAATTTTATGTAACTTATACCACATAAAAGCTTCTATGCCATTTTTCCTAATATATACCTTTTCGCCATGTGAAAGGTCTGGCTTATTTTCAGGTTTTCGAAATTCAGCAGCAAAAATTTCATCGGAATCCTGTATGACATGAATAGACTTTAAATCTGGACTGCTCTTATGAATCCAATCATAATCAATGGTTACTTTAGGCACGTACCCTTTTTTTAAAGGATTGACTAAAAGAGGATGTAAATGCAGCGAACGAGAAATAAATCCCTCATCGCCCACAAACCAATGAATATGCGCGGGACATAAAACAGGTTTAACTGCATCCCAAGTCCACTGAATGTTTTTGGAATGAATGTGTTTTAATACAGCACGGACCAACTCTCGAGAATGAATGGCTTTATATGAGTGCTGTGGAATAATATTTTGGTACTCAGATAAAAGCCCATCATAAAAACCACTTAAACACTTAACTAAAACAACACGACTTCCTTGATGAGCAAGTTCTATCATTTTTTTAAATGCACCGTCATTCCAAACTAAATCGGGTGTTAAAAATACAAAAGCTGCTCCTTCATTTTCAGCCGAGCAAATAGCATGGCGGTGGATCGCATTAACTTTTAAATAGCGAGAAACATTTTCTAAATAAAACTTATCAATAGAGACTACTTCTACAGGGACTGTTTCTTTTAATAATTGAAAAGACTTTGCAGATTGAAGTTGGGGATAGTCTGAAGATAAAGTATAAATTTTATACTTTATAGAAGATTTGTTTTCAATGAGTGCTTCATAGTTTTTTCCAGAAAGATGGTTCGGTAATATTACATCACAAAACAATTGAAGATGCTCGGATCCCCAAACCGCAACAACAAAGTGAAATCTTAAATCTTTTGCCATACGAAGTGCCCTAATCTTTATGTGGCTTAATAATAACAGCAGCTACATTTTTATCAAAAAATAGAATTGCAGTTAATCCTACTTTTGTGAAAAAGTCATCAGCAGTTTTTTTAACTCTTGGACGACTATGTAGGCTAGATTTATTTTAACAAACACTTTCCAGGTAGGCGTTTGCCCCATCCGTAGGCTTGCCATCAAAAACCTTGTTTTGGTTTGAAAAGACAATACACCGATCACAGTGCTGTTTTACTGCCTCAGGATTATGAGTAATAAGGACAATTGTTCTTCCTGCTTTATGTAAGCTTTGAATTTTATCTAGGCATTTTTTTTGAAAACCCGCATCACCTACAGCAAGAATTTCATCCACCAATAAAATAGGTACATCAATATGTGTTGCAATAGAGAAGCCTAGTCTTACGATCATACCACTTGAGTAATTCTTAAGTGGCATGTAAATCATGTCCCCTAATTCAGAAAATTCAAGGATCTGATCTAAAGTATTCAATGTGGCTTGGCGGCTATAACCTAATATTGCTGCATTTAAGAAGATGTTTTCATATCCAGATAAGTCAAACAGAAAGCCCGCACCTAATTCTAATAATGGTGCAAGTGGTGCGCGCACCTCAATTTTTCCAGAAGTAGGCGTGTAAATTCCACAAATAAGTTTAAAAAGGGTGCTTTTGCCTACTCCATTTCTTCCCATAATACCGACAAATTCTCCTGGATATATCTCAAAATTAATATTATTGAGAACATGAATTTCTCTACTTTTTGAAGCAAATCTCCCATGGAGTGCATTAATAACATAAGATTTTAAGGAGTTTGGCATCCTTTCTGCTGTATATGTAAATTTCTTACTTACGTTTTCAACTTGAATGATGGGTTTTGTATTCATAGCTTTTCTACAAGATTTTTTGTGTAATATTTATGTAATAAAATCCCTAAAACCAATAATCCATTTGCCCATCCAACAGCTATTAAAAAATGTAAGAATTGCGGAGGTATGCCTTTTACTAAAACTGATTGAAAGCCACTAAAAATAAAAGCTATTGGATTTAAATAAAGTATCCATTGGTAAGCTTTCGGCATTGTAGATGGCTCATACATTATAGGAGTGATGAAAAACCAAACCTGCAGGATTAGTGCCATCATTTGCTTAAGATCCCTAAAGTGTACATGCAAAACAGATAGGATGAGAGCAAGACCATAACATAATAAAAAAAGTAGAAAGCAGTAAATAAATACAAGCAATAGTACGAAAGTGGGTTGGGTAAAAACGAGCGACATTCCTAACAAAATAGGAAGTGCAGCAAAAAAAGTAACCATATTTGCTAGGGTAGACACAAGGGGGAAAATTTGAAGTGGAATAGGGGCTTTAGAGAGGAGTCCCCAATGGCTGGTCAAAGATTCCATGCCTTCCATTAAAGTTTGTGAAAAAAAAGTCCATGGAAAAATTCCAACAAGTAAAAACATCAAATGGTTTGGTAGGGTTACCTTCATGATTTTATTAAACACAAAGTAATAAAATCCAGCCATACAAAGTGGTTTTAAAAGGGTCCAAAAAAGTCCTAAGACAGATTGTCTGTAGCGAACCTTTAAGTTTGATGTAAGAAGGTTATACAGTAGGTATTTTTTTTTAAAACAGAACACATCCCAAGTAAAACCCGAAAATAAATTCATCTTTAATGAGTTAATAAAAACTTCCATTTTATTGATTATTAAAAAAGTTCTTTATTTGTTCTATGACGTAATTTGCTTGGTCATCTGTTAATTCAGAATATAAGGGTATGCTTAAAATGGTGTCTGAGAGCCTTTCAGCCACAGGAAAGCTTCCTCTCTTATATCCTAAATTTTTAGCACATTCTTGCAGGTGCAGGGGAATGGGGTAGTGAGCTTTTGATTCAATGTGTGCTTCTTGGAGGAATTGTTGTAAAGCGTTTCTTCGTTCAGTTCTAATCATGAAGCGATGGTATACACTTTTAATATGGCTTTCTTGGGTTGGAACACTTACCAATGGGCTTAACTCCACAATATATTTTTCCGCTATTTCAATATAGCGCCTATTCCATTGATCAATATGTTTTAGTTTTAAATCTGCAATGGCAGCTTGAATGCCATCCAACCTTGAATTAAATCCCCATATTTCGCATTCATCACGATTTTTTAATCCATTGTTCCTCAGTTTTAAGAGTAATTCATAGTATTCTTGGCTGTCTGTTGTAATGACTCCGCCATCACCATGCACGTGTAAGTTTTTAAGTGGATGCAAACTAAAGCAGTTTAAAACTCCAAAAGTACCTGTTCTTTTACCCTTGTATTCTGCGCCGATAGCTTGTGCAGCATCTTCAATAATGTGCAGGTTGTATTTTTTAGCAATATCTAAAATAGGATCCATCTCTGCAGGACGTCCTGTAAAGTGAACTGGGATGATAGCTTTCGTTTTTGACGTAATAGCCTTTTCAATAAGCAGTGGATTGATATTAAAATCTTCACGTACATCTACAAACACAGGCCTTGCTCCTGCTGCTATAATAGCCCAAGCTGTTGCGATAAAAGTATTCGGCACAGTGATGACTTCGTCACCTGGACCTACTCCTAAAGCTTTTAAGCTTAAAAACAGGGCTTCCCCACCGTTTGCAACACCTATTGCGTATTTTGTCCCACAGTACTCAGCAAAGTTTTTTTCAAACCTTCTGACTTCCTCAGTGAGGACATAAGCCCCCTTTTTTGAAAGCTCATCAAAGATGGAAAGAATTTCATCCCGCAAGCGCATGTAATTTAAGCCAAGATTAACAAGTGGAATTTTATTCATTGATAAAAATTCCTAACTTTTTCTACTACTGTGTGAATTTGATCTTTCGTGATGTATTCATGCACAGGAAAAGAAATGACCTCCTCACACAAACGCTCGACTACTGGGAAATCCCCCCGTTTGTACCCATACGGCGCAGATGCAGGTTGCAAGTGTAGTGGAATAGGGTAGTGGATTTTTGCATCGACATCGTTTGCCACTAAGTATTGTTGGAGTTCATTTCTTGTTTGAGCTCTTACAATATATAAATGATACACATGCTTTTTTTGAGGATCTCTTTTGGGCACTGTAATTTGAGGGATACTGCTTAACAGCTCATCAAAAAGCTTTGCATTTCTGATGCGGTTTTCTGTAAGATGTTCTAGTTTTTCATCAATAAGATGATTTGCAACAATAGCTTGAAGGGTGTCGAGCCTAGAGTTGTAGGCGTACATGACACAGTGGTCACGATTGACTAGCCCGTGATTTCTTAGCAGGACTAATTTGTCATGAAGCTCTTTGGAATTCGTTACAATAAAACCACCGTCTCCCCAGACGTTGAGGTTTTTTAATGGATGCAAGCTAAAGCATCCCAACTCACCAAACGTGCCTGTAAACTGGTCGCCTTGTCTACCTAATAGGGAGTGGCAAGCATCTTCTACGACATAAAGGGAATGTTTTTTAGCTATTTTACAAATCAGATCCATATTGCAAGGAAGCCCCGCCCAGTGGACAGGCAGGATTGCTTTTGATCTAGGAGTCAATGCAGCTTCAATTTTAGAAGGATCAAGATTGTAGTCTTCTCCAACATCCACAAAAACTGGTTTTGCTCCTGCTGTTACAATGGCGCCAACAGTAGCAAAAAAAGTATAAGGAGTTGTAATCACCTCGTCTCCTGGACCAACTCCAAGAGCTTTTAAGCTTAAGAAAATGGCATCTGTTCCATTTCCAACTCCAACGGTATATTTAGAACGAGTCAACCCACAAATTTTAGCTTCAAATTCGTCAACGGCTTTTCCTAAAGTGAAGTCACCATTTTCAATAAGAGTTTTTATTTTTTCAAAAATCTTAGGATAATCTGAAAACTGATCTCTTAAGTAGTTGTGATTAATTTTGGGTGCATTTTCTTTTTTGTAATGTTCCGGAAGAAAGTTATGAACAAGTGTTGGTTTTTCGTTTGTAGCCATTTGTCCTCCCTAGGCGGTCTGTTTATGCACTTTTTTCAACTAGCTTTAAAGCACGTGAATTCATAAAAAAATAATCGCCCGTGTAGCCCGCATATTTTAAGACTTCAATCCATTCGTCTTCATGTAAGATCAGTGTGCCTAATAATGTCCAATATTTAAATAGGCGGTATTCTTCCTCAGTTCGGTAAGAGCCAAGCGTAATGAAGCTTTTCCCTTTTCCAACACGCTCAATTTCTCTTAAGCATTGAATGGCATCGGGTAGGTTTAGTGTGTAAACCAATGCAGCGGCATAAACAAAATCAAATTGGTGATCAGCAAATGGAAGCTTTGTGTATGGAGCGTATGCGACAAAATCTTTTATAGAAGGCAGAGTGTTTTGAATAGCATAGTCTGATGTTTCTACTCCTTGGAGTTTTAAGTTTGGAAATTGTTTTTGAAAACTGTAGAGCAAAAATCCTTTTTCTGAGCCAAGCTGCAAGATAGATGAATTTTCTTTTAATCCATATTCTT